>Ga0209979_1000729_pt1 | contig 41547 bp, 37 predicted proteins | sample AnhtaG_FD_183114 | JGI IMG/M metagenome (GOLD analysis project Ga0209979, IMG submission 183114) | Deep subsurface microbial communities from Anholt, Denmark to uncover new lineages of life (NeLLi) - Anholt_01485 metaG (SPAdes) (version 2) | ecosystem: Environmental > Aquatic > Marine > Oceanic...
GACACATCGGCACTGCCGGTGGTTGATGTACATTGTCATCCCTTCGTGAAGCAGGGCGAGCTGGCTGCCGAAGAGTTCACCAATCTTGTGTCGTTTCCCGGTGGCTCGGTAGAGTATATGGCCGAGGGCGGGGTCGCTGCGGGTGACGACTTGATTGACGAGATACAAAGCGTAAGGCGGGACGTCGTTTACTTTCGGTACCTGGTGCATCGACTGGCTGAGTTCTTCGACTGCAAGCCGGACCTGCACTCCGTCGTCCAAGCGCGAAACGAAGCAATAGCGGATTATGCAGGCTACGTCAAGCGGCTCTTCGACGACTGCAACCTTACTGCGTTGGTGACCGACTTTGGGTACCCAAGGCCCCCTGTGCCCAGAGCGCAATTCACTGACGACATGCCGGTGGAGGTCGTACCCATCTATCGTATTGAGCCGCTCATTGCCGAGCTACTCAAAGAAGACCTCGCGTGGGCTGAGTTCCAGCAGCGCTACGATGGTGCGATTGCGCAGGCCATCGAGCACGACGGCTACGGTGGGCTCAAGTCAATCATCGCCTACCGCACCGGGCTGGATGTTTCGCCGCTGAGCCGCACGCCGCACCAGGGCCTGCAAGCGCTAGACGCGATCCAAAGGGGCATTGGCGGTCAGGCGATGAAGAAGCTGCGGGATCATCTGCTTTGTCGGGCGTTGGAGCTGTGCATTGAGTATGATGTGCCCATGCAGATCCACACCGGCATAGGTGACTATGAGGTGAACCTCACTCTGTGCCATCCATCTCTGCTCATGGATCTGCTACGCTTCCCGACCTTCCGAGCATGCAGAGTTCTGCTGGTTCACAGCGGGTATCCCTACAGCGCGGAAGCGGGCTACATGGCGAACGTGCTGCCGAGAGTGTACTGCGATGTCTCCGAAGGAATCCCGTTCGCCGCGGGCGCAGGCCACCGCATCTTTGGGCATGTGCTAGAGATGGCACCCCTCTCCAAGGTGGTATACGGTTCCGATGGCTTCAACCTTCCGGAGGTCAACTACATAGGCGCCAAACTCGGCAAGAATGCCCTGGCACTGGCCCTCGAAGATCTGGTCAGCGGCGGTATGCTCTCGCATGAGGAAGCACAGGATGCTGGACGGCTCATCTTGGCGGGGAATGCGCGCCAGCTCTATGGGCTGGATTGACTCCAGTTGCTGTGAAGCCGGATTCATTTGCCGCGTGGTGGCTCCTAGAGTGTTGTCGGGATAGTTGGACCATGGAATCACCTGCTAGAGGCGCACCACAACTGGGCCGGTCCAGGACTGTAGCTCTTAGGATACTCATCCTGACGGCCCCTGAAGGCGTACCAACTCCCGAGGCGGGGTGGTGAGCGACTCGTAGCCATCCTCGGTCACCAGGCCGTCATCCTCGATGCGTACGCCGCCCCGGCCGGGCAGGTAGATGCCTAGCTCTACCGTACGGCAGACCTGTGTAGTTGGCGCAAGGCGCAATTGTAGGGGCTTCGAACCACTGGCCGGCGCGTAACGGGCACCCCTGGATTGAACGCTTCGACCCGGTCAGGGGAAGCTGGGCACGGAGCTACGCTACTTGCTTGAGCGCTTAGTCACAGAGGCGTCAGCCGTTCCGCCAGGTCACTTGGCCCTACGGTCTTGGGATGCACCCCAGTCGGGTAGAATCCTTGGCTATTCCACTTATTGGTGCTATACTTGAAGCAGAAAATGGGATGTCTTCCCCATGAAATCCAGCGTTCATTTGCGGTCTGGAGCAGGAGGATCACCTATGGAACGGGTTGTAGAAGCCATCTATGAGAACGGAGTGCTTACCCCCTTGGAATCCCTGGATCTGCCGGAGCACCAACGGCTGGTTATTACGATTCGCCTGCCCGCTACCGAGGATCACGACCAGGCGCTGGAGGCGTGGCACCAGGTCTATGAAGGGCTTTCCGAGGAAGAAATCGTCGAGATAGAAAGCATCGCGTTACGCCGGAACCACTTCATGCGCCGAGAGAGCTGAGCTAGATGCCTCGCGTTTTGCTAGACACTGACACCTTATCGGAGGTGATGAAGGGCCGAGACCCGCAAGTTCAACGACACGCGCGGCGATACCTTGCAGATTACGGCCCCTTTTCGTTCTCGATTATCACCCGCTATGAGATCCTCCGGGGGTTGAAAGCCAGAAGAGGAACTCGCCAGATAGCCGCCTTTGAGGAGCGTTGCCGCAACAGCAACATCCTTGCATTGACCGATGACGTCATTGTTCAAGCCGCGGACATCTATGCTGACCTTCACCAGGAGGGGCAACTCATCAGCGATGCAGACATCTTGATAGCTGCCACTGCCTTGGTTCACGGCTTGACCCTCGTCACCGAGAATGTCGCCCACTTTCGTCGCATTACTGGCCTGGACGTAGACAGTTGGCGTGCCCCTTGATTCGATCCGCGGCCTCTTGACACGTTCAATCACATACGCTTCTTCCTTGAGTAGCGGAGAACACCGCGCACAGTCAGCACGACGCGCGAGGCACATGCGTCGCTGCACCGTCCGCCGGAGATCTGGACGTCCTCCTCTTGAGTCAGTGAGGCAGATCGGCTATGATCTGGCTGGACAAGTGGTGATCCCCTTCTGTGATCACGAGGTGTGAACCGATGAGAATCACCTACGACGCCCAAGTGGACGCGCTCTACATCCGCTTCGTCGAGACCACCGTGACCACAGAACATGTGGCTGAAGGGATTGCTGTGGACTACGCGGAGGACGGACGGATTGCCGGCATAGAGATACTCGATGCGCGCAGACGCTTCGGCGACCCGGAAGTATTCCGACGAGTGGTGCTGGAGGACATAGCGCTGGGAAAACCCACTCCTGCTACGCAGTCATAGCAAGGAACGAACGCACCGTTACTTCCCCCTTCAGCGCGGTGAAGGTGACTGACTTCCACGACCGCTAGGTGGCGGGGATCACTCCGTCAGGCGAGGTCAAGTTTGACAGTGGTAGAGGGTGAGACTGTGAAGAGCCTCGAAGAGCCAATCAAGGAGTTGCCTGCTGATCTCCAGCAAGAGGTGGCGGACTTTGTGGAATTCCTGTTGGAGAGACGGGCACGAAAACGTGGGAGAACGCCACGCCAGGATTGGGCCGGTGCCTTGAGCGACTACCGTGACCAATATATATCGCTCGAACTCCAGAAAAAGGCCATGGAATGGCAGGGTCACTGAGTCATGTACCTCAGGCAGTAGACTATTTCGAAGCATTGTTGGCGGCGATGCAGGAACGTTCTGGAAGATGCCGTTGATCTGAGGACCATCCAGCAATTGCTGGGGCACGCAAATGTAAGGACTACTCAACGGTACACGCAGGTGAGCAAAGAGAGGTTGGCTCAAGTCCGCAGTGCGCTGGACAGTTTGGAAACACTCGACGAAACGGAAGAGGTGCGTACGATCCGCGTATAGGTATGTTTGGCGACATGTCTGTCGCCAAACATATAGTTGGGCGGCAAAAGCAAGAGAGGATACAACGAAGTGCGAACTACAATAGCAAACGTGAGAATAGGCCTACTGAACAAGAAACGAGGAAACTTTGCAATTCAAGAAAAGCTCATCGGTGCCGACAACGTCGTCGACGAGACAGATGCCGAGGTGGAACATCACGAACAATCGTTAACTGAAGCCGGCTATAGCGTCTACCAGATTCATTGGGCACCTAATTTCATCAACGATCTACAGGCTTTACAAGTTGACCTTGTGTTTAACGTTTCCAGCCTGGTAGAAGCCGCGATCCTCGAAGAACTAGAGATACCCTACGTCGGATCCGATACATACACTATAGCCATCACCATGGATAAATCACTGGCGAAAAGGCTCTGGCAGCAAGTGGGCCTGCCGACATCGCCTTTCTGTTTGGCCAGATCAGAGAAAGACTGCAAGGTGTTTCGGGACGACCCGCCTTTCGAATACCCGCTTTTCGTCAAACCGGTAGCTGGCCGGGGTAGCGCAGGCATCAACGACGCGTCCGTTGTCCACAACTACGACCAACTGGTCAGTGAAGTTGTGGAGAGGCTCGAGACTGTCAGTGAACCAGTCCTCATAGAAAAGTTCCTGCAAGGAAGAGAAATTACCCTGGGTGTCTTGGGCAATGAAAATGCAAGAACTCTTCCTCCCTTGGAGATTGTGTATCGTAAAGGAGATATCACACTAACCTTTGAGAAAAAGGAGTTAGATAACGATTCCTTCCTTTGTCCTGCTCCGCTGACTGCTAAAGAGACTCAGATGATGCAGCAATTGGCGCTCCGGGCGTACCGCGTGTTGGGTTTCAAGGACTTTGGCCGAATTGACACGATATTGACCGAGGAAGGGCCGTTCTTGTTGGAGGGGAACACGTTCGCGGGGCTGATGTGCACGCCCAAGGAAAAACCTCACAGCTATATTGGCTTTATGGCTCGCGCGGAAGGAAAGGACGGCAAGGATCTGCTGGATGAGATCATTCAGAGCGCTATCAAGAGACTCAGTTTGAGGACTAGAGAATGAGATGCCAGCACCGTGCGCCACAGCAGCACTGCCTCGGCAGAGAGGCGCAAGTTCGTTGATGAGGGACGCCTTGAGTCCATCGCTGGCCGAGAGAATGGACCGACTCCGAAGTAAGAGATTGGGCCCATAGGAGTTCGCGTGTCTGGACTGACACAGGCAGGGCATGACCATGGCTGGGGACCAGAGTGAAAGAGAGCTAATCCGCCCCTTGAACTGGCGTGGCGGGAGATGTGATACAGACCTCGGAGGTCTCCAAGACCTCCGAGGTCTCAGGTGGGTGCCTAGATCCGCAGCAACTCGCGAGGGAGCGTAGTCAGGGCCTCACAGCCATCCTCGGTCACCAGAACATCATCCTCGATGCGCACGCCGCGCGAGGCAGATGCGTCGCTGCACCGTGGGCTGGATCTCCGGACATCCCCCCTTTGAATCAATGAGGCAGATCGGCTATAGTGTAGCTGCACGGCTGGTGATCAGGGTCGCCCTCAAGAGATGAGCCTACCGTTCGGTTCGACAGGAGGTTTGCGAGCATGGAAATGCGGCACTACAAGTTCAATCGCATCACCTTGGATCCTGATAAGTGTTTCGGGAAACCTTGCATCCGAGGGCTGCGTATCCCGATCGCTTCCGTACTCAGCTATCTGAGTTCAGGAATGACTGTGGACGAGATTCTGAAGGAGTGGCCTGAACTTGAGCCGGAGGATATCAGCGAAGCTTTGGGCTATGCGGCCTGCACGATGGAGGAGCGGGTTGTGGTTCTGGAAGAGACGGTTGCCAAATGAGATTCCTGCTGAACATGAACATACCGCGGGAACTTGGTGGGCGTTTGACAGGCGAAGGGCATGAGTGTCGCCATGTGGGCGACATTGGAATGGCTCAAGCCACCGACGTGGGGATTATCGAGGAGGCCAGACGGAAGAAAGAAATCGTCGTGACGCATGATCTGGACTACGGGCACCTGCTGGCCTTTTCGGGTGAACTGGTACCTTCTGTCATTATCTTGCGTCTTCGCAATATCCACCCAGACAACCTGTCTGCCCGGATCATGGACGCCTGGCCCGATATTGAAGAGCCGTTGTCGAACGGAGCGATCATAGTAGTTGAAGACGCTGCTCTGCGTGTTCGAAGATTGCCGATAGTCCAGGAAGTGTAGCGAATTCAGTGGCATAGGGCGACCGATTGTCGCGGGAACTCCGCGGCAGGACAGACGGGCTGCCCCAAGACGCAGCAGTGTTGCCCCATGCCGGTTTAGCAACAGTGGAGCCGGAACGCAGTCATCTCTAGAGCCGCAGCAGCTCGCGTGGGAGCGTGGTCAGGGCCTCACAGCCGTCCTCGGTCACCAAGACGTCATCCTCGATGCGCACGCCGCCCCGGCCGGGCAGGTAGATGCCAGGCTCCACGGTGAAGGTCATACCGGGCTGCAAGATCAGTTCGTTCCCCTCGACTATGTAGGGCGGCTCGTGGATCTCCAATCCCAGTCCATGGCCGGTGCGGTGCATGAAGTATTCCCCATAGCCGGCCTCCTCGATCACGCCACGCGCCGCCGCGTCAACGTCCTCGGCTTTGATGCCTGGCTTGATGATCTCCCTGGCCGCGGAGTTGGCCTCCTGGACGAGGGAGTAGATGAGTTCCAACTCCTCGTCTACCTCTCCCACGGCGTAGGTGCGGGTGATGTCGGAGTAGTATCCCTGGCTGCGCAGGAAACCGTCGATGATCACCAGGTCGCCCCTCTCCAGAGGACGGGAGCTGGCTCTCGTATGGGGTGATGCTCCGTTGGATCCTGAAGCGACGATGGGTGCTTCGGGCAACTCGCCACCACCGGCGTCAAGAGCCGCCTTCTGCCAGGTGGTGGCCAGGGCGAGCTCGGTCACACCAGGGCGGATCTGGGTTGTCACCACGCGGAAGACCTCCTCGTTCACCTCGCTGGCGCGGCGCATAGCCTCGATCTCCTCGTCATCCTTGATGATCCGGAGGCGAGAGATGAGATCTTCACCATCAACGAACTCGGAGTCAGGTGCGTGTCCCTCCAGCCATCGTAGCTCCAGGACCCGCATGCGCAAGTGTTCCACACCGATGGTCTTGCCCTTCAGATCCAGGTCGTCGGTGGCCCGTCGAAAGGCCGGATCGGGCCCCTCTCGATCGCTGTAGGTGTAAAGAGAGACGTCTGTCTCCAGATTCTGCTCCGCGCCTGGTGCTTCCAGGTGGGGCAAGATGAGCAGTGGTCGCGCCTCGGCAGGAAACAGGGCCAGCGTGATCCGCTCGCTGAGATGCATGTCCAGGCCCGTCAGATACCGCAAGTTGGCACCCGGGACGATGGCCATCAGGTCCACTCGCCCCTCCTGCTGGGCGTGGGCCAGTCTTCTCAACCGCTGCTCATAGGTCCTGTTCATAGCGCCGTGTATTATAGCACACGAGGGTTTGAACAGGAAACCGTGGCTATCAAGTTGGACTTGGAGAGAGGGCTGTCTCCTTGGCTGCGCACGACCATAGCAGGAGGGCGAAATCAGATCCCGGCGCGGCTCTTCATCAGCCCCGTTCTAATCCCCATTCTGTAGGGCAGGTTGGCAACCTGCCCTACGTAGCTCGCGGCGACTATGGAAGCCTGGAAAGGATTGGCGGCGTTTGACATGGGTCAGGGATGGTGTTATACTTCTGTAGGTAGATGTATAACGAGGAGGTACGCAGTGGCAACAGCAAAGGTATCTGAAAAGGGTTGGGTGGTAATCCCCGTCGAGTATCGCCGGCGATACGGCCTCAAACCCGGCGACACCGTCAACGTTGTGGACTATGGTGGAGTGCTGGCCTTGGTGCCCTCACTCGAGGATCCGGTCAATCAGGCTCGGGCCATGCACAGGGGCGTGTCGTTGACCACGTCGCTCCTCGAGGAAAGGGCTCGGGAGCGAGAGCGGGAGAGCTAGCAGGATGCCTTATGTTCTGGATAGCTTCGCTCTGCTAGCCTACCTGGGTGGCGAAGAGGGTCAGCTAAGGATGGGGGAGATCCTGAGACAGGCTGAGGCACGAGAGACAGAGCTATTTCTGAGCGTGATCAACTACGGCGAGGTCCTGTACATAGTTGAGCGTGAACGGGGCCTGACTGAAACTCACCGGACAGTTGCGGCCATAGACCAACTTCCCATCGAGGTGGTAGACGTGAATAGGCGGCTCACGTTCGCTGCGGCGCACATCAAGGCCAGCTACCCCCTGGCTTACGCTGACGGTTTTGCCGTCGGCCTGGCTCAGGAGAAGCATGCGACCGTGGTAACTGGCGATCCGGAGTTCAAGTCGGTAGAGACACTGGTTGATGTGGAATGGCTGCCGCAGGGCAAGGGTGGGTCGTGAGGACACATGTGTGAACAGCTTCCGCCTTCGTTCGCTCAACCTGGCTCGCTTGCCTTTTGGCTGCCCACGGGTTAGAATACACCTGTGAAGCGGGTCAGCATCACCAACATGGACCTACCGATGCAGTCCATGCCTGGGCATGGACCAGGGGACCGGTATAGCTCGCTATGCCTTGACTGGGGGTAGCGAGTTTTGCTTTGGTTTCTGGGTAGGGAAGGCGAGATCGGTTCTCGAAAGGAGCGGTCAAGATGACAACCTCGTGGGAGTATCGTTATGCTCAGCGCACCAAGGGTATGCAGAGCTCTGCAATCAGGGACCTGTTGAAAGTGGCAAGCCAGCCTGGCGTCATCTCTTTCGGCGGGGGCATGCCCGCTCCCGAGCTATTCCCGCTGAAGGAGGTCGAAGAGGCCTGTATACGAGTCTTGCGCAACCGTGGCTCCGATGCGTTGCAGTACAGCACTACCGAGGGGTATCCACCTCTCCGAGAGTTGATCGTGGAGAAGATGTCTCGCTACGGCATCTTGGCCACCTTGGACAATGTGCTCATCACTTCGGGTTCGCAGCAGGCCCTCGACTTGGTGGGCAAGGTGCTCCTTGATCCAGGGGATGTGATCATCGTGGAGGCTCCAACCTATGTGGGCGCCATCCAAGCCTTCACTGCGTATCAGGCCTCCTACGCCAGCGTGCCTCTTGACGACGAGGGGATGGTGGTCGATCTTCTCGAGCAGAGGATCATCGAGACGCATCCCAAGTTCACATACGTGCTGCCCAATTTCCACAACCCCGGGGGCGTCACCCTATCCAGGGAGAGACGAGAGAGACTGGTTTCCCTGGCCCGTCAATACGGCGTGCCCCTTGTTGAGGACGATCCCTACGGCGAACTGCGATTTGAGGGAGAACACATAGCGCCTATCGTCGTGATAGATGCCAACCGCAACGGAGAACAGCAGGAAGGGTACTTCAAGGGCGATGTGGTCTATATGAGCACCTTGTCCAAGACGCTTTCTCCGGGCCTACGCCTGGGATGGATAGTGGCCCCCGTCGAAGTGGTGGATAAGCTCGTGCAGGCCAAGCAGGGAGCGGACCTGCACACTAATACGTTCAGTCAGATGGTGGCCTATGAGGTGATTCGGGATGGCTTCTTGGAGGAACACGTACGGAGGATCAGGGATGTGTACCGCCAGCGCCGCGATGCCATGCTGGCCGCCATGGAGGAGTACTTCCCCGAGGAGGTGAGCTGGACGCGTCCCCAGGGTGGTCTCTTCCTGTGGGTAAAACTCCCGGAGGCGGTGGACAGCCAGGAATTGCTGACGGAAGCGCTTCAGGAGAAGGTGGCCTTTGTACCGGGCACCGCCTTCTACGCGGATGGGCGTGGCCGTGACGCCATGCGCCTGACATTCGCTACGTGTTCGACCGAGAAAATAGATCAAGGTATACGCCGCCTGGGCAAAGCCATCACCCATCGCATGAAGCAACCCGCCTAGCTTCTTGAAGCAGCCAGGCAGCCCGGGCAGCCCCAGCATGTTGCTCGATCGGTTCCACGCGTGCATCATGAGCCCGTGAGAAGATGTTCTTGCGGACCAGTGGAGACTGGAGTTAATGAGTCGACCAGATTTTGTGATCTTGCACCCGCCCAGTGTGTATGATTTTCGTCGGGGGTTGAAGCTGTACGGCCCGGTTAGTGAAGTGGTTCCTTCCACCCCCATTTTCGAGATGTACCCCTTCGGATTTGCCACCATAGCGAGTTTCCTACAGCAGGAAGGGTTTCGGACACGCATAGTCAACCTTGCCCTGCGCATGATGAATGATCCCAGCTTCGATGCCGAGAGATTCATCGCCTCCCTGCATCCTCAAGCCTTCGGCATCGGCCTGCACTGGTTGTGCCATGCACAGGGCGCCCTGGAGACTGCCAAACTCGTCAAGCGCCAGCATCCCGACGTGCCGGTGATCATGGGGGGCTTCTCTGCCTCCTACTATCATGAGGAACTGATCGAGTACTCAGAGGTCGACTACGTATTGCGCGGTGACTCCACGGAAAGACCCCTGTCTCAACTCCTCGCCGGTCTAGGAGATGGTCGAGAGCCCGATGAGGTGCCCAATCTGACCTGGAGAGGCCGGGAGGGAAAGGTCAGGGTCAATCCACTCAGCCACGTCCCTGAGACCGTGGGACTGCGGCCCATAGATCAGGCCTTCATGGTCCGGACGGTGCTCAGGGACCGAGATTTAACGGGATATCTGCCCTTCAGAGACTGGCTGGAGTTTCCCATGGGGTCAGGGATAACGTGTCGGGGCTGCACCCACAACTGCATCACCTGTGGAGGGTCGGAGTACGCCTTCAAGCGCTATCTGGGCCGTGGGAAGCCCGCTTTCCGCCCGCCGGAGGCGCTGGCCGAGGACGTGCGGAACATCCGCGGCTTCGGCAAGGGTTTTCTCATCGTCGTAGGCGATATCCGGCAGGCGGGCATGGACTACGCCAGGCGATTCCTGGACTCGGTAGCGGTCCTTCGGGAGCCTATCACCCTTGAGCTGTTTACGCCGGCGACCGAGGATTTCCTGCGGCAGGTGGCCGAGGCGCTGCCCAACTTCGCGCTGGAGATATCCTTGGAGTCCCACGACCCCGTCGTACGGCGGGCCTTTGGTAAGAAGTACTCCAACGAAGCCGTGGAGAGGACCATAGAGGCAGCTTGGGCGGCCGGGTGCAAGCGACTGGACGTCTACTTCATGATCGGTTTGCCCAAACAAACGCGGCAATCGGTGAGGGACACCGTGGCCTATTGCGAGGAACTGCTGGAGAGATATGGCGAGGAGGGGAGGCTCCATCCTTTCATCTCCCCGCTGGCGCCTTTCCTGGACCCAGGGAGTCTGGCCTTCGAAGAACCGGAGCGATATGGCTACCGGCTCTTCCACCGGACGTTGGAAGAGCACCGCCGTGCGCTGTTGCAGCCCCACTGGAGAGACGTGCTCAACTACGAGACGGAATGGATGACTCGGGAGGATATCGTCCTGAGCAGCTACGAGGCGAGTCTGGAGTTAAACCGCGTCAAGCTCCGGCATGGCCTGATGAGCGCCGAGGAGGTTGCCCAGACTGAGGAGCGCACGACGAAGGCGCTGGAGTTGATTGAGGTTCTCGATGACCTGGCAGAGGGTGATCAGGAGAAGTTGGAAGAACTAAGGTCCCAGATGGAGGAGATAAACGCCATCGTCGCTCGCCCGAGGAACGACTGGGAGTTGGGACTCAGTCTAGGCAGGTGGGGCCTGTTCAGGAAAGGGTACTTCCTGGTCAGCCAAGGTTTGGTCGCGGTCGTGAACGAAGTGCGGACGGCGACGGTGGGAAAGCTCCTCTCCTAGCGGCAAGTCCAGAGAGCGGCTCGTCGAAAACACCTGGAAGACTTGTGGCCTTGACTAGCCTGTGTTCCAGGTTCGATGCAGACAGACTTGATGCGTGTGATGGGGTGGATAGGCTTAGAGTAGATCGCCCTCAGTGGCCGCAGCGCTACCCGATAGGTAACTCTGCGCGAGATCAAAGAGGCGATTCCACACATAGAAGTGGCCGTGTCGTCTCGCTCGCCCTCTACGTCCGCTCGACGGTTGACTGCGGTCGCAGGGAAGTGGGAGTTTGACTGATTCCCTCTTAGAGGGAATCGCAGGAGTCCGTGAGAGCGTGCCATGAAGAACATCTATGAGGAAATCGAACAGTACGTAGCTGGTGGTGAGACCGTCGCTGCGGCCACGGTGGTGAGCACCCAGGGCTCCACACCGCGAGAGGCGGGAGCCAAGATGGTCGTGCGTCCGTCGGGGGATATCGTGGGCACCATCGGTGGTGGGTGCGGAGAGGCCGAGGTCTGGCAGGAGGCCATGTACGCCATAAGAGATGGTCGGCGCCGCACGGTGAGGATCGACCTTACTGGAGACGTCACCCTGGACACCGAGATGGTCTGCGGCGGGGTGATGAGCATCTTCGTCGATCTCTGGGAGGAGCGGGAAGCCGAATTCTTGGCCACCATCAACAGAGCCTTCAAAGGACGCAGGAAAGTGGCGCTGGCGACGCCCCTGTCCACTGACCAGGCTCGCCTCCGAAGGCTGGTCCTCCCCGACGGACACACGGTTGGCACTCTCGGTGATGACAAGACTGACGCCTTGATCACGTCTCAAGCCCTGGAGGCGTTGGCGCAGGGGGCTTCTCGTGTCGTATCCAGTCTCCGAGAAGGCCCGGACGTTTTCATCGAAGTGCAAGTTACTCCTCCCACCCTACTCATCGCCGGCGGAGGTCACATCGCTGTGCCATTGACCAAGATGGGCACCATGCTGGGCTTCAAGATGGTGGTGGTGGATGACCGTCCTGCTTTCGCGAATCGCGAGCGGTTCCCAGATGCGGATGAGGTGCTGGCCGCTGACTTCGGAGAGGCGCTGGCCAACTACCCGCTGGACGAGCAAACCTACGTCGCCATCATGACCAGAGGTCATGCTCATGATATGGAGTGTTTGCTTCAGGTGGTGGACGCGCCAGTGGCCTACATCGGGATGATAGGCAGCCGCCGCAGGGTGAGGGGTGTTCTGGACCTGGTGAAGGAAGAAGGATGCTCCGAGGAGTTGCTGGCGAGGGTGCACGCCCCCATCGGGTTGGACATCGGGGCGCAGACTCCAGAGGAGATAGCTCTTAGCGTCTTGGCCGAGGTCGTGAAGGTGCGGCGCGGAGGGACTGGGCGGTCGATGTCACACAGAGGTGTCGGGAGCTGAGTGCCTCATCACACACCAGCCCCGCGGCTGCGAACTGCACCGGTACGGCCTGAGGGTGTCTTAGTAGGGGCACTGCATGCCGTGCCCCTGCGTGCTGGTGCAGAGGCGTCATTCGCCCGGAGGCGGTATCCCCTTCCTCTCCAGCAGTTCGTCGCTGAAGCCCAGGTCTTTGCCTATCTCCCAGGTGAAGTGCTGGTCCAGCACTTCCTGGGGGTAGATCTCCCGCATGGCCTCGTACCAGGTGAGGCCGTCCATGCGCTGGTAGTGCCAGTATTCGACCCCGTTGGAGTCCCGGCGCCAGTTGTAGTCCTCTTCGTCGTAGGAGGCGATCCGCTCCCAGCCGAATCTCCTGGCTAAGGCCGTGAAGTCCTCGTAGTAACCCTCGGGCACGGGTTGGAGGCGGCCCCCTTGAGCATACCCCTCGGGGTCAGCGCTCTGCACGATGTGCCACCAGTATCGCCAGGGAAGCATCTTCAACGGTTCGCCCTGGCTTCCGTCCTGGGCAGCGCATTTAATCAACAGCCGCCAGTACAACTTCTCCCCTACGTCCTCCCTGAGCCACTCCAGACGCCGACCTCCATTCTCGTCCAGAAGCTCGAAGCGCAAGTCAATCGCCCGCCCGGTCTTGTGCCAACTGAAATAGCTGTACAGCGTGCGCTGAAAATCAATGCGTCGCGTGGCGTCGCTGAGCAGGGCCAGGTAGTCGTACCCCGTCCTGTCATGGACTGCGGCTCGCCAGGCGTTGTAGAAGTCATCCACCCGGTCGTTGAGACGGGCGTTGCCTCCGGTCACACTCGGCAGTGGCACGAGTTCATAGAGCCCATCGTTCTCCTCTGGGCTGGAGACCAACACAGGTGTGGGCGTCACCGGCGGAGGAGCTGGCTGCCTATCGGCAAGTGGAATGGTTCGTGAGGTCATCGTGGGATTGGTCTCGTGGGCTTTGCTCAAAGTCACGGCTGTCGCGTCGCCGTCCGCCAGGTTCACCGTGCTCAGATCATAGTGCCCGCCCCGGTATCCATGGTACACCTCATAGAACTCACCCTTGTTGTATGAGGCGCAGATGATCTCCTGGCCATCGGGGGACCACGTGGGTGCCCAGTCGTGGACGTCATTTTGGGTGACCCTGGTCTGGTCCTCGCCGTCTGCCTGCATGACGTATATCTCAGTGGCGTACCCATCACGCGAGGAGACGAAGGCCAACTCCCCACCGTCCGGCGACCAGGCCGGATACTCATCGTCACCTGGGGAGTTGGTCAGGTTGTGCTGGCCAGACCCGTCAGTGCCCATGATGTAGATCTCCTTGTCCCCGTCGCGCCAGGAGGTGAAAGCGATGTGCTGGCCGTCGGGAGACCAGTTGGGGCTATAGTCGCCAGCGGCGTCGTCGGTGAGCCGGGTGAGCTGGCCGGTATCGATCTCCAGCAGGTATAGTTCCCAGTTCCCATCCCGGTAGCTCTCGAAGGCGATCCGTCTGCCTTCCGGGGACCACGTAGGAGCGCCATCGAAGGCCAGGTCGTTGGTCAATCGAGTGATCGTGCCGCTTTCCAACTCCAGAAGGTACACTTCCCAGTTACCATCGCGGTGGGACTCGAAGGCGATGTACCTCCCATCGGGTGACCAGGCCGGATTTCGGTCCTCGGCGGGATGCTGGGTGAGGTTGTACTCCTGCCACGAGGCGAGGTCCAGGAGATACAGCTCCCAGTTGCCGTTCCTATCGGTCTCGTAGGCCATGAACCTGCCGCCTCCCAGCGGCGTCGGTGTGGGAGGAACGGCAGTGGCGCTGGGAGCGATGGTTGGGAGTGTGGTTGGGGAAGCGGTCTCTGGATTCCCACAGGCCCCAAGCAAGACCAACAGAGAGAAGAGGGCGGCGACCACCAGACCACAGGCCAGGAGGGTTACCACAGGCGTGGTCTTGGCGATCATCACTACTGGCCGATGTTGAAGAAGTTATAGGTGGCGAAGGAGACGTCCTCGAAGACCGGCCGGCTGATGGCCCACACCAGCCAATCGGTGGGGGCATACTGGAAGTGTACGAGGATGTAATCGGCGCCTGCGGAGAAGACCACGCCGGCGTCGGCGTGGGTGTCATAGGCGAACCCGTGCTTGTGTGCCAGGGGGACATCCTCCGGAATGCCAGATCCAATCATGGTCCGCACCGGGTTCTGCTTCAGATTGTCCAGTATCACCTGGCAACTCGCACCGGAAATGCGGCCCTCGTAGTCTTCCAGCAGTCTTCCCTCTCCCTGGCTGCAATCGTAGATCATCTCCAGCAGCGCGCCCATGTCGTGGACAGAGGTCTGGATGAAGGGGTCTGGGTTGGCTGTGACGGGCCCCTGAAAGAGCCTCAACTTGGCCAGACCGGGCCTAGTGCGGGCGCCTTCGATCTCTAGTCGATAGGGTTCCAGGATGAAGGTCGCCATCAGCCCCAGTTCGTCCATTCTGGCGTTCACCCGTCTACAGCCCTCGAACTGGTTTCCGTCGCCGATCAATTCCAGGAGCAGGTTGGCCCAGTAGTTGCTGCCCGTGGGATCGGTGACCACTTTCAGCATCATGTCCTGCGTCTCCTCATCGAGTTCGGTGCCCTCCGAGTGGAGAAACACCTCTAGCATGATGCCGATCTTCACAACGCTCGTCCCCGAGTAGACGATGTCGGAGTTGATCTCTATTCTCTGATTGGTGGCCGGATCGAAGACGTGGATACTCACCATGCCAGCGAACTCGTCTATGCGGTGCTGGAGCATGGCCCTCAGCATCTCGATGTCCGGCGGCGCTGGCTCCAAGGTGTCCACAATCAACGTCACTTCGCGTTCATCCGGCGAGGTCAAACTCCTCTCTACGAGGGGGAGGGAACGAGCAACGTCCAGCCTTCTTCCAGGTTGGCCAGGCCGGAAGTCAAGGGTACCGGTTATGGGCTGCACCTCACGGAGAGGTTGGTCCTTCTCATGAGCGATCTCCTCCAGAAATCCCTCCAACGACTCAGGCTCATACGAGTACTGGAGAGGGATGTCCTCGCCCACAGGCGGTAGACCCTGGGTCACGAACCTGACATAGCCATCCCAGAACTGGGATGGCTCACCACGGCCCAACTGGTGCGCTTGCTCGACCATCTCATCCAGGAAGAACTGGACGTTCACGTCACTGGGCATCAGGACCACAGTCTCGTCCTGGTATTGCAGGGCTATCGGCTGGCTCAAGGGCGCGACAACCACATCCTCCAGGGTTTGCCGAGCTTCCTCCCGGGTTCGCCCTTGCAGGGGGACGCCGGCTGCGGAGACGCCAGGATATATCGCCTCGCGGTAGCTGTCGTACTGATATAGCTTGTAGGCCAGAAAGCCGACCACTGTGAGTATGAGCAGCAGGAGTATGGTTACGATCAGTTGTATCTTCCGCACACGAACCTCGATACGTGTTGGTACTTGAGGCTGGATGCTCCGAATCAGGTCAGTTTGGGGGGATTATAGTGCTCCGTTTCGGCGCTTGTCAAGTACCTTGGCCAAAGGCTTGACTGAGCCAGCGTTTGACCTCGATGGGGCGAAGGTATTGCCCCAGATACCCATCGCCAATGCGGATCTCCAGATGCAGGTGCATCTCCAGGCCCTGTCCATAGTAGGAGGCCGGGGTTCCGGAGTTGCCGACATAGCCTATGATTTGACCCTGCTTCACCGATTGCCCTACTTCCAACCCATCAGCCACGGCACTGAGGTGGCAGTAGCGGCTCACCACACCCTGGCCGTGGTCTATCCACACCTGTCGACCTCGCAATACATCCAGGGTGTCTTCGGGGGTGTGACGAACTTCCGAGGCGTAGGCCAGCATTTCCTCCATCTGCTCCACGCTCGGTGGCGCGTAGTCGCTGTCAACTCGCACGACTTGCCCATCCGCCACACTCAGCACCGGTGTGTCAGTCGTGACCATCTCGCCGGCGGACCAGTAGAAGTCCAGGCCTTCATGCACTCCATAACGATAGGAGCGGGGCGCGCCAGGCAGCCGGAAAGCCAGGTGGGAGAGCATCGTGCCCTCGATTGGCAGAGCCAGAGGAGGCAGGAGATCCAGCACGGGGGGATCGTGGGGGGCCACGGAAGAGAGGGTGACAGCGGGTGTAGGGCTCGGTTCCGGCGTCGGCATAGGTACTGGCTCCTGTGGGTAGACGTAGATGGCATCTTTGGCCGCCAAATACAGCTTTCCCTGTTCTACATATGCGCTTCGGACCTCCGTCCCTTCGTCGGCGAAGAGATACTCTCGTACCTGGTCGCCATTGGCTGGGTCCAGCACCCGCAGACGTTGGTATCCCACGTCAGTGACGTAGAGATATCCTTCTGAGTCTCGGTCGAGAAACAGCAGTGATGGGTCGGTCAGGTCCTCTGGTGGCACGAATCTGCTGTCAGGTTTGAGCGGCATGCCGCTCAGCTTGCGTAAGCGTAATGGTCCGCGATATCCCTCTTCGGCCAGGACAAAGATGTTCTCCCCGACGGCAAAATCGGCGCTTTCCCTGAGATCCATCTCCACAGGGATGACCTGGGCTTGTCCATCGTCGTGCCGCCAAATCTGCCCCACGTTGGTGTCCAGGAGGTAGGCGTTATCGTCGCAGGCACACACCGAGATGAGATCCTGCCGCGAACTCGCTCCTGGCATGTCCGCGGTTCTCTCCACCAGCCATTCCTCGCCGTCGGGGAAGTACCGAAAGAGGTTGCCGGCGCGGTCCAGCAACAGCAGGGACTCCTCGTCTCCTGAGAGGGCGATGTCGGCCACTTCCTGAAGCAGCACCCCTTCAACACGGTTGTCGGGAGGTAGTATTGCTTCACAGGAGGGGCGGGGATTCAACCTCACTAGCTTCAGTTGACCTGTATCCACCACATAGGCGCTATCCCCCTTGATGACCAGGCGCAACGGGTGGGTGAGGCATCCTGTGGCAACGCGGTAGATGGTGGTGTTTTCATCGTCCAGAATGACCGTTCCGCGCAACTGGATGGTGGGAGTGGGTGGCAGCGGTGTGGGTATCGTGGTGGGTGTTGGCGTAGGGGTGGCCGTGGGGGACGCGGCCGGAGGCGGGCTGGTGGGCGAAGGGGTACTCAAAGGCGAGATGGGCAGCGGGTTACTGGCAACCAGACGACCTGCAAGCAGAGAGCCGAGGAAGAGAAACAGGGCGAGCGAGAACGCCCCGATCTGTCTAAGCGCCAAAGTACTCCTCCAACAGCGAGGAGATGTCCACGTCGGTATGCCGGTTGAGAGTGGTGAAGAAATCCTCGGCGGTGCTGAGTTGGCGTTCCTGGCTCTCGTAGTAATCTCGCAGGAAGGCGAAGAACTGGTCGTCTCCCATGCGATCTCTGAGATCGCTGATGAAGAGAGCCCCCCGGCGATAGACGGCGTTCAGATAGGTCCGCCCATCCATGAAAGCGTAGATGGGACGGTCGATCTGGCCCCGAGGGCGATAGTCCTCTATCTCAGCCTCCCACCACCATTCGACGAGTTCTGGATATCGCCGCTCGTAGTAGAGCATGGAACTGTAGGTGGCGAGGGCTTCGTCCAGCCACGGTTCTCTCACCTGGTCGTTTCCTACGACGCCGTACCACCACTGATGGGCTACCTCATGAGCGACGAGCGAGATCATCTTGCTCTGGTAACCGCCGCGATGATCGCCGTACCAGTCATCCCCCAAGAAGCAGAGGGCGGAGAACTCCAAGGCACCGGGGAAATCCACCTCAGCGATGCGATAGGTGGAATAAGGATAGGGGCCGAAGAGATCCTGGAACGTGGTCAGCGCCTCAGCAGCGGCCGTGGCCGCATCGGCACCACTGCGCTCGTGGGCAGCGAAGAAGTAGGAAGAGACAGTGACGTGGCCTGCCTGCTGAGTGGAGGATAAGTACTGGTCGCTAGCGGTGAAGGCGAAGGAGCGGGCCTCGGAGATGGTGTAGCGCCACCGGTTGCCGATCCGTTCCTCGTCGCCGCTGCCCACTACTATCACACTGGATGGTGCCACTATCTCCACGTCGTAGTCGGCTACCTCGGTTACATAGGGATCACCTATCACGTGGTACGCGAAGGGACTCCAGCCTTGTCCCTCTCTGTAGGGAACCAGCGATGGATACCAGTTGCCGACCGCCATCACGCGATCGGAGTAGCCGAGACTACCGTTGCCCCACTCGAGATAGGGGTTCATGCTCGGCAGATCCAGAGAGAAGTCCATGTACAGCGTCAATCCATCGCCCGGCTCCAGGGCGCCAGGGAGTTGAACGCGCAGGGCTGTCCCGTTGAGGGCGTAATCGAGTTCTGGTGCCTCCTCTTCCTCTTTCAGGGTTATGCCCTTCAGAAGGAATACATCTTCGGCGTGGTTGGGGAAGACGTTGAAAACGAGTTCCTCCAGGGTGTCGTCAGTGAGGTTGACGAAATCCAGCCGTTCGCTGACTTCCAGGCTGTGCCCCTCATAGTCGAGGCTCACGCGGAGAACGTATCGCGGAATGGTGCGCACGGGTATGACCTGCGTCGGAGCTGGCGTCGGGGTCGGCGCGGGCGCGGTCTGCCTGGAGGCGACGTACAGTCCCATGATGCCTACGATGACCACGATAACAACGACGATGAAGAGATTCATCACCGACCAGGGACTGAGGGAGCGAGGTCTGGGGATGCGGAGCCGACGGGAGGCCTTCCTGGGCTCTTCGTCGTAGTACTCCAGTACCTCTTCGGGATCAAGTCCGAGATACAGCGCGTAGGTGCGCAGGAAACCTCTTATCTGGCTCTCACTGGCGAACTCGGCAAAGTGCTCCTTCTCCAAGGCAGCGAGATACTGTTGCCTGATCCTGATAGCTCCCTCAACCTGGGCCAGGGACGAACCTTTTTGCTTTCGCGCCTCGCGTAGCGCATCGCCGAGTTTGCCCATCTTCGGACTCTTTCCAGGGACGCTGTTTGGAAGTTGGGCATACATTATAACACGAGGGTTTGAGTGTGACAAACGAGAGGAGGGATTTGACACAGGCGAGACTTGACAAGACAGTAGCGTCTGGATAACATGTGTGAGATGTATCTCATGTGATAAGGAGGGCGCGTACTGGGACAGGCTCTTGTGTTGTGGCGTGGCATCGGAATCCCCGACCGTTGGTCCGCCTGAAGTGCAGGTCGTATCTTGCACGAGGAGAGATCGGTGTTCTGCGCGTTTGGCGAGCAGTAGGTGCTATGCTATAATGGTAGAGATCGGATGGTGTTCATGGGGAGCAGAGACTGGCGCGCGCTGTAGCATTTGACAGAGGTTGACCATGAGCGGTTGTCAGAAGACGACATTATTGGCCCTGGTGTGCGGCGTCGCCATCGTCTTCGTGGTGCTGTTTCTGTTGCTACAGGGTTACATATCTCTTCCGCCCGCTACGACTCCCACTCCCCTCGTTCTGCACACGCCGACCTCGAGAGCTACGCACATGCCCTCGGTGAGCCCCTCAGCTACCTCCGTCCCTGTCGTCTCTGCTACGTCGACCCCTTTGGACACCGCTACCCCCACGTCGAGTCCCACACAAACGCCTGTCGTTACATCTACCCCGACGCAAGCGGCACCCGTGGATCCATCCCCGACTCCCACGGAGGCACCGCCGTCCACGGCTACTTCCACTCCTGGGGCCGAGGTACCAGCCGAAGTGATGGACTACCTAGAGGAGTTCGTCCAGTTGGTGATCGGTGTCCACGAAATGCACCTGCTCGGGGGAGCAGGTCCGATTGATGAGGGCACCGTAGAGCAGCTTCGAGAGGTCTATCGCCGGCTTCACGAGATGGAGGTTCCCGCGGATGCAGCGGAGATGAATCTGGGCTTCATCATCTACGTTTCGGTGCTCGAGGAGAAGTGTCTGTGTCACATCTTCGCGGAGGCTCATGCGGGCGACGCGCAAGGGGAGTATTACCGCGAGTGTGAGAATCGAGCTACGAACGCGGCGATGGACTGGATGTCCAATCGGTTCATTCCCAGCCGCGAGGCTTTCCTCCAGCAATACGGCCTCGCAGCCGTGGAACTCGGATTCCCCTACTGAGGACGTTGTCGTCGGCCAGCTAGCACGCCTTAATGGACAATGAACAGAACCTCGTGGGTCCTTGCCTCATCCTGTTCGTCAGCTTCTCGGCCTGGTCCAGAGGCTTTTCCAGGTTGGCTCAACGGGCAGATTCCCGCTCACCCGAGCGTGAGCGCTGGCCGAGTCAGAAGGCGTAGGGCCTGCCCAAGGGGAAACCGTTCAGGATCTCAGTAGAGAGCCGTGCCATCAGACTGGATGCAGCAGGACGCTATGTGGGACGGCGGTGGATCCTCGGGCTCTCGAGTCTCTCCCACTGCTTCCGCGCTCACTGGTGCATGGCCAGGGGGAATAGCTTCTCTTGGAGGGGTGAGTCGGAGTAGACGAACCTCACCTCGACCAGTTGGGGGCTCCCCAAGACGCACGGCGTTGAACTGCTGATCGGTATCGTCGCCTGGTAGGTGCCACCCTCCATCAGACCGCTCTTGTCCACGGTAACCGTCGTCTCACCAAGCTCTGACGCCGAGGCCTCTCCTCCGTCGGGGTCTGTGTCGAGCCAGTCTATGCCTAGCCAGTCCGCATCGTCAGTGGCGTTCCAGCTCAGTGTGCCGCACGGGGAACCGTTTCCGATGAGCAGTGTCTGGGGCCAAGGTCCGGTGTCGATATCGGCCAGGAAGACCATCTCGTGGGTGTTGACAGTCAGGACCGGAGTTGCGGCTTCCACTGCGTCGAGGGCGTTGATGCGACCCCACCCATAGTAGATGTCCCATCCTGGGTCACCAAAGTCGTCGGCAGTGCTCTCGATGATGTCTTGAACCTGGTAGTTGGCGAGACCCGGACACCTGGACCAGACAAGGGCTGCTAACCCGCTGACGTGCGGGGCAGCCATCGAAGTACCGTCCTTCCACCCATAGGTGTTGTCCCACAGGGTGCTGTAGACGGCCACCCCTGGGGCCGCCACGTCGACCTGAGGACCATAGTCGGAGAAGGAAGCTCGCGAATCGCTCTGATCGGTGGCCGCCACCGCTATGGTCTCAGGATACCTGGCGGGGTAGTCAACTCCATCTCCGCCGCCGTTTCCGGCCGCGGCCACCATGAGGCAACCGTCGTCATAGGCCTCCTCCACCGCCTCCTCCAAAGTGGCCGAGGGCTCGGAACCACCCAGGCTCAGATTGATGATCTGTGCCCCGTGATCGCAAGCCCACAGTATGCCCTCAGCCACATCGCTGTAGAACCCCTTGCCCTGCTCGTTCAGCACCTTCACAGGCATGACGAGAGCGCCCCAAGAGATGCCGGCAACGCCGTCGCCGTTGTTAGTTTCCGCCGCAGCTATGCCAGCCACGTGGGTGCCATGCCCATGGTCGTCCCAGGCATAGCTATCGTCGTTGACGAAATCCCAGCCTGCGACGATCTTGTCGTCGAGGTCTGGGTGGTTCAGGTCCACCCCCGTATCCACAATGGCGATGGTGACGTCTGAGTCACCCACCGTCAGGTCCCACGCGGCCGGCGCCTGAATCTTGGCAGGGCCCCACTGCCGATAGTATTCTGTGTCGTTGGGGATGATGGTGGCAAAAACCAGGTAGTCCAGTTCAGCGTACTCCACGCGAGGATCTTGGCTCAACCTCTCCACCATAGCCTGTTCCTGCCCGGGAGGTACAGCTACGCGCCGCACGTGCAAGCCCTCTATCTCTTCACCTATAGACAGATCCTGCTGAGCCAATATGCTGGCGGCCTCCAGGGGAGGAGTGGGTGCCCTGAACTTGACCAGGATCTGTCCGGGTCTATGCTCGGACTGGGAGGTTGAGCTTTCAAGAGATTGGCGAGGCGTGGAGTTGGCTTCCCCACGCTGCGAGGAGCCAGAGGCGGGGTTCAGCGCGCACAGAAGGAGCGCTATCAAGACGGCGCCTGTCAGATATCGCTTCATCGTCCTGTCGCTATGCTTCTAGGCCTGACGGATGATCTTGCTGCAAAGTTCCCTTCCGAGGACAGCCAGCCCATCCGTGGACAGGTAATGGCCGGCGGAGGCGTCAAAGAGCACGTTGGCGTTGGGAGCAAACTCCTCATCCCCGAGCCAGTAGACGACAGCCAGCCGCACCCGAGGGAGACCCCGGAACATGAAGCCCGCGTCGCCGTGAGAGAGCTCCTCTCCCCCCGCCTTTGAAGCTGCTTCGTTGAGCCTGGGCAGGTCGTTGCCGAAGGTGTTCACCAGCCGGGCTCCGGAATAGCCCTGGAAGGCCTGGCTGTAGAACATCCCGTCAGGCAGTTCCCTGTAGCCTATCCAACGATCTGCCGCAGGTGTTCCATCGGCCGTGTGGAAGTAGTGAAGGAAGAGGAACAGCAACCCCGGCGGGCACTCCTTTCCCGTCGCTGCCAGGCGTGCTTGAAATTGGGGGTAGCTGATGATGTAGCTCTCATCGAAGTAGTCCAGGCTGAACTCCCCTTGACCCTCGCCCGACTTCTGGAAGGGTGCTCCGCTTCCGGCTGCCAGAACCACCGCATCCGCAGCGGCCAGTTCCTTCCGCATCTTCTCCATCACTGGCAGGGAGTAATCCAGCCATTTCTTCTGAGTGCTTATCATGCGGCTATTATAGGAGAGCAAGGAGGAATTGGCAAGCCTTTCACTTTACGCTATAATGCCCACAGAGGTTCGTTGGCGCGCCGAGGAGGGATCTATGCCGGAGAGGAAGATTCGCGTTCTGATTGCCAAGCCAGGTCTCGACGGGCACGACCGCGGGGCAAAGGTGGTGGCTCGAATCCTGCGCGACGCGGGCATGGAGGTGATCTACGCCGGGTTGAGACAGACGCCGGAGATGATAGTTGCGGCGGCTTTGCAGGAAGACGTGGATGTCATCGGGTTGAGCATTCTCTCTGGAGCTCACATGACCCTTTTCCCCAAGATCATGGAGTTGGCGAAGGAGAAAGGCGTCGGTGACGTGGTCTTCTTGGCTGGGGGGATCATCCCGGATGATGATGTGCCCCCTCTGAACGACATGGGGATCGAGGGCATCTTCGGACCCGGGACGTCGGCTGAGGAGATCGTGGAGTTCGTCAAGCGGCGTGTGGAGAGGGGCTGAGGTTGGAGCTAGTTGACCGCCTTTTGTCTGGGGATCGTAGGGCTGCGGCCCAGCTCGTGACCCTGATGGAAGATGGTGGCCCCATTGCCCGCAAGGCAATCGCCGAACTTTACCCCCATACCGGTCATGCCCACGTCGTCGGTGTGACGGGTTCTCCCGGAACAGGCAAGAGCACCCTAGTCTATGAGCTGGCCAAGCAGTTCAGGTCCCGCGGCAAGACGGTAGGCATTATCGCCGTGGATCCCACCAGCCCCTTCAGCGGGGGCGCCTTGTTAGGCGATCGCATCCGCATGCAGCAACTGAGCACCGATGAGGGCACATTCATTCGTAGCATGGCCTCGCGGGGACAGTTGGGAGGGTTGGCCCGGGCCACGGGGGATGCGATCAAGGTTCTCGATGCCTTCGGTCGGGACACCATCATGGTAGAGACGGTGGGGGCGGGGCAATCGGAGGTGGAGATAGCCCGTGCGGCCCACACGGTGATTGTGGTTGACGCACCTGGCCTGGGAGACGACATTCAGGCCATCAAGGCCGGGCTTTTCGAAATCGCCGATATCTTCGTGGTCAACAAGGCTGACCGGGACGGAGCTGAGCGGACGTTCTTGACTCTTCAGATGATGTTGGACATGGGGCAGGGCAGTGGACTTCCCGACTGGAGACCGCCGATCATCAAGACCATCGCCTTACAGGGAGAGGGGGCGGCGCTCGTGGCAGAGGCGGTGGAGGAGCATCTGGCTTATCTCAAGGAGAGCGGCGACCTGCACATCCGCAGCAGGAGACTCGCCAAGGAGGAGTTGAGGAGAATACTGGGTCAGGAGTTGTTCAACCGACTTCTGGTCGAGATCCGGGCAGAGCAGTGGGAGCTTCTGACAAAAGAGATTGCCGATCGGGAACTGGATCCCTACACGGCAGCGGACAGCTTGTTGGCCACCTTCTTTCAGCGGATCGCAGGCGATGAGGTGAGCGGAGGAAGAGCTGAATCATGATCCTGGGCCAGAAAACCCGCTTGAGAGCAATCGAACGCGAAGACCTTTTGACCTTTGTCAGGTGGTTCAACGATCCAGAAGTCCGGCGCTATCTCGAGATGTACCTGCCCATGTCCAAGGCTGAGGAAGAAGTGTGGTTTGAAGCCTACCTGAAAGACGATACCAGTCGCAACTTCGCCATCGAGACCGGGGAGGGCGAGCTGATCGGCACCATCGGGTTGGATGATCTGGATTGGAAGAACCGCCACGCTTCGCTGGGCATCGTGATCGCCGAGAAGGAATACTGGGGGCGTGGCTACGGAACCGACGCCGTGACTGCCTTGGTCGGTTTTGCCTTCAACGAGATGAACCTTCATCGCATCTGTCTCTCGGTCTTCGAGTTCAACGATCGGGCCATCCGCTGCTACGAGAAGTGCGGATTTCGCCAGGAGGGGCGAGCTCGGGAGGCGCTCTTTCGGGATGGGAAGTATCGCGATCATCTGTTGATGGCTATCTTGCGCCAGGAGTTCGTCGACGAGGACCTATCCACAAAGTAGATACCTAACTAGGAGGTGTGGCATGTATGAAGACCTAGCTATCTTCAGTGGCACTGCGAACCGCCAACTGGCTGAGGAGATCTGTGAATATCTGGGGTGCCCACTGCGGGGGGTGGACATCTTCAAGTTCCCCAACGACAACATCTTTGTGCGACTGCAGCGCAGCGTCCGTGGTCAGCACGTTTTCATCATCCAGCCCACTTGCGCGCCGGTGAATGACAATATCATGGAACTTCTGATCCTGATAGATGCACTACGGCGCGATTCCGCTGGAGACATCACGGCGGTGGTGACCTATTATGGCTATAGTCGTACGGACAAGAAAGACCAGCCCCGGGTGCCGATTACCGCACGCCTGGTGGCGGACATGATCACCGTCGCTGGAGCAACCCGCTTCATGACCATGGACCTTCACGCCGACCAGATCCAGGGGTTCTTCACCATTCCCGTGGACGATATCACCGCCTTCCACATGCTGAGCGAGTACTTCATCGAGAAGGAGATCGAGAACGCCGTGGTCGTCGCTCCCGACGTAGGGGCTACCAAGATAGGCCGGGACTTCGCTGAGGCTCTGGACGTCCCGCTGACCATCATCGAGAAACGTCGTGAGCGAAGGCAGGGCAGGAAGACCGAGGTGCTGAGCCTTATCGGTGACGTAAGGGGTATGAACGCCATCATCTTCGACGACGAGATCGACACAGCCGGCACGGTACGCGACGCAGCCCTGTTCCTCAAAGCAAACGGTGCAAGAGACGTCTACGCCTGCGTCACTCATGCCGTCCTGTCCCATCCCGGGCCGGAACGGTTGAACGAGGCAGGTCTCAAAGAGTTGGTCGTCACCAACACCGTTGCCATCTCGGAGGAGAAGAGGCAAGAGATGAAAGACCTCAAGCTGACCGTCCTCTCGGTGGCTCCCCTGCTGGGAGAGGTAATAAGGCGTATCTACCTCGGCATTTCAGTGGGTGAGATGTTCAACGAATAGCGGCAGGTAAGCAGAAGGATCCGATGAAGATCACCGCACCTCATTCCTGGCAGGTGTCCACGACTGAAGCCAGGGAGATTCAGTTGAGCCTCCGGGAGAAGGTGTCACTTGTGGCCGGTTTCGACGAGGTGCGGACCGTGGCTGGCGTAGATGTGGGTGTCAAGGGGGAATTGGCCAGGGCCGCAGTCGTGGTTCTGAGTTATCCCGGTCTGGCACCTTTGGCGCAGAGCGTGGCCGAGAAACCGGTGCTCATGCCCTACATCCCTGGCTTCTTGTCCTTTCGTGAGGCACCGGCCATTATCGCCGCTTGTGAGAACCTGACCATCGATCCCGACCTCTTCATCTTCGATGGCCAGGGCATAGCGCATCCCAGACGCCTGGGCATCGCCAGTCACGTGGGGCTGATCTTGGACAAGCCGTCCATCGGCTGTGCCAAGTCTCGTCTTTGTGGTACGCATCACGAGCCTGCCGCCGAAGCTGGCTCCTACGTTCACCTCTATGACGGTGATGACGTCATCGGTGCGGTGTTGCGCACTCGCGACAGCGTTAGCCCGGTGTACGTGTCCGTCGGTCACCGCATAGATCTCGAAACGGTCATCGAGTATGTGCTGGGGTGCTGCAAGGGATACAGGCTACCAGAGACTACCAGACATGCTCACCGAGTGGCCAGCGGGGAGGAGTCACCCAGCGAGGCAGAGCAGCCGTCGTTATTCGATCTGTCCTGAGGAGGTGGGCGGAATGTCCCCTGAGGAGAGCATTAGGAGAGCCGCCGAACTCTTCCTGAATGCTCGACACGCCGTGGCCCTCACTGGCGCCGGGATCAGCACTCCCTCTGGCATCCCCGATTTTCGAAGCCCCGATTCGGGTCTGTGGACCAAGGATGATCCCATGGAGGTGGCCTCTATCCACACCTTCCGCACCCAACCCGAGGCGTTCTACGAATGGATGCGTCCCACGATCCAACTCTTCTTGGAGGCGGATCCCAATCCCGCTCACCTGGCACTGGCTGAACTCGAAGAGATGGGCTTGCTAGAGGCAGTCATGACGCAGAACATAGATAACCTACACCAGAAGGCTGGCTCGAAGCGCGTGCTGGAGTTGCATGGCCATTTTCGAGAGGCGGTCTGCATGGAGTGCCAGCAGGTATACCCCACCGAGGGCATGATCTATGAGTACATGCTGGAGGGGAAGGTACCCTCTTGCGACGGATGCGGGGGCGTTCTCAAGCCTATGGCTGTTTTCATGGGCGAGCCCTTGCCCATGAACGTTCTCCTGGACGCGGAGAGGGAAGCTCAAACGTGCGATCTGATGCTGGTGGCAGGCTCATCCCTTACCGTGGTGCCCGCTGCCAATATCCCCTCGCTGGCCCGCCGCCTGGGGAGCGATGTGATCATCGTCAACTATGAGCGCACACCTGCCGACAGAGATGCTGAGGTGGTAATTCACGAAGATGTGGCACAGACACTCCCGGCCATCGTCGAGATCTGTCGAGAACAGGCCCCTGGATAGGGCTACTTGCGAGCCACGGCGTACGTGAGTTCGAAGGGTAGCTCCAATCCGCCTCGTGGATCTACGTACTTGTCCCTCGCTATCCGCAGCACTTCCTGCTTGAGTTCTTCCCGCGTCTTGTCGGGAAGCCTCGATTGCATCTGCCCCAGGCGGCCCAGGGACAGCAGCATCTCCCAGACGTCCTCCAGGGCGTCGAGGGTCAAGATGTGAGGTCGCTGCTCAGCCCTTAGCTCCGAGAATCCGGCCTCCTTCAACGCTTCTTCCAGGACTTCAGTGTGCCCAAAGCCGAAGATGGAGGGCCCACGCTGAGCCGCTGGGGGCATATGGGGGATGAAGGGTTCTATGAAGGCTCGCAGTGCCACTTTGCTGCCCTGTCCGAAGACGGAGAGAGCCACGATGCCGTCTGGCCTCAAGACCCGACACATCTCGGACAGAGCCCTGGCAGGAGCCGGACAGAGCATCAGGCCCAGGGCGCAAAGGACGGCGTCAAAGAAGTCGGGTGGGAACTCCAAGCTCTCGGCGTCCATCTGGAGGAATTCTACGTTACTCACCTCCAGCGCGGAGGCTCTCTCGCGTGCGAGTTGTATCATGGCATCTGACAGGTCGATGCCTACCACGCGTCCCTCCGATCCGACTCGGGAGGCGCTCAAGAGAGCTGCCAGGCCACTCCCCGTGGCTACGTCCAGAACCTTCTGACCGCTTGCCAACTGGGCAAGGCTGACCAGCTCTTGGCAGAATGGCGTGAAGGGTGTCGTCAGACACCTATCGTATCTCTCGGCGCACAGATTCCAGGCCAGTCGCTCGTTCTCTTTGAAAGCCTCCACGTCCAACATGGACTTGTCCCCATCCACTGAGCGCATGATCGGATGGTTGGGAGTATACCTCAGCGAAGCGCGGCAGGCAATGTGGAGGGTGCTGATCGAGCAATTCGGTGCGCACCGGGCTAGCGAGGTGCATTGAACTGCGTGCCCTTCGACCGCCCGAGGGCAGTCCTTTGGAATCGGTCCTCCGAGATGCTATAATCCGTCCAGTTCAGCGGGAAGGACGGAGGCAGAGCATGGGCGAAGAGACGCAGCAGCGGATACTGCTGAGATTCCGACAGGATCCCTACGCCGACTTGCTCGGCATGGAGTTGCTGGAGGTCAGGCCGGGCTATAGCTTGATGAGCATGGTAGTTCGTGAGGATATGGTGAACTTCCACGGCATCCCCCACGGCGGGGCCATTTTCTCCCTGGCCGACAGCGCCTTTGCCGCGGCCAGCAATTCTCATGGGCAGACGTCTGTGGCTCTGAACATCGAGATCAGCTACGTGAGGATGGTTGTGCCTGGGACGAAGCTGATAGCGGAAGCCACTGAGGAGTATCTGGGCAAGCGAACGGCTCTGTATCACATCACGGTTAGCACCGACGAGGGCGATCTGGTAGCGTCCTGTCACGGAGTGGTGTATCGCAAGAAAGAGTGGTTTCTGGAGGGCTAGCAGTATCACCCACACGTAGTCCAATTGCTGGCTCCGGCCTCTTGTGCTATACTGAGGCCGACCGGCGGATCTTGTCATAGGAGGAACCCAAGGAGGTAGATCAATGCTAGTAGGCAGCCGAATGACCCCTGACCCTATCACCATCAGCGATGACGCTGCCATTGACGACGCGCTGAAACTGATGAGAGACAGGAAAGTTCGTCGCCTCCCAGTGGTGAACAAGAAGGGGAAGCTAGTGGGTATAGTAGCGGAGAAGGACATCCTGTACGCTTCTCCGTCGCCAGCCACATCGTTGAGCATCCACGAGATCCACTACCTGGTCTCCCGGATCAAGGTCAGTGAAATCATGACCAAGAACGTCATTACTGTTACCGATGACACCCCTCTGGAAGAGGCGGCAAGGGTGATGGCGGACAATCAGATCGGGGCCTTGCCGGTAGTTCACGACGGTGAGCTGCGGGGAATCATCACCGAAACCGATCTCTTCAAGGTCTTCCTGGAGTTGCTGGGGGCCAGGGAGCGCGGAGTGCGCTTGACCGTCAAGGTGCCGGAGGGAAAGGGAATGCTGCCGCTGATTACGGGGACGATATCGCGGCTCGAAGGTCATGTCCTGGCCCTCACCACTTGGACTGGGGAGGAGCCCGGCACACGGATAGTCACTGTGAAGGTCAGCGGGGTGGACCGGGAGAAGCTGGTAAGCACCGTGGGCCAACTCGGTATCGAGTTCCTGGACGTGCGGGAATCGTAATCAGTCGGGTTTGGGACAGCACCGTGGCCTTGCGTCCGTTTCTTGTTTTCGGGTCAAGGGGGGCGAGGCCAGAGCCATCCGTCACTCATTCCAGACGAGGCGTCTTCGTTGAGTGGGGCAAAATCAGTTCCCGTCAACGGCGGTGCCTCCTTGTGTTTGGGTTCCGGTCGGCCACGTTGTTCTGAGGAGCCTACGATGATGACCATGCTCAAAGCAGCCATTCGCGAGGGCATCTACTGGGAACTCCTCGAGGAGGAGAAGCTGAAGAGCATCCCTATCCTGAGAAAGCTGCGTGGAGAGTCCTGACCCCCAAGATCATGGGTGATCCGACCCGGTTGCCTAGCTGGACGCCACGAACTCTCAGCCGAGACAAAGCGGGGCCGGCAGTGCTGCTGAACCCGCTGCCCATCAGGCTATTACTCTTTGATCACGAGGGGCAATGAGGCCCGTGGAGTACAGCCATCACACATGAAAAGAGCGGTCACGCTCTTGTCGGACTCCAGGGTGACAGTCGCGGTGTAGTTGCTTCCCGATGCATCGCCGCTCCAGTTGGTGAAATGCCAACCGGGGTTGTCGCTGGCCGTGATCTCCACCTCTGTCCCTGGTGAGTACTCGTTCGAGCCGCAGTCAGGAGGCGAATCAGCGATGATGCTTCCTGTCCCGCTGGGGCTCACACTGGTGGTCAGAGCGCGGCAGTCGGGCTCGTAGTTCACGTAGTTGGCAGCGTATCCCACGTTGCTGACCCCGTAGCCGATTCGCATGTAGCCGCTTTCACCCCAGCCTGTGCCCCAAGAGTTCCTCAGGATCCATGCCCCTTGAGCGTCATCCCAACCAACCAGGACTATGGCGTGATTGACATCCGTACACTCAGAGCCTTGAAAAACACCATCGGAATAGTCACGAAAGGCAGAGTTCACACAGACGGCAGCCGCGACGGGCCCATGGTCTAGAATGGCCTGCTTGATGGCTGAGGTGGAGGCAACACCCCCCGCGCTTTGCACATAGTCCCAGTCGTCAATCTTCTCGTGATGTGTGTGAGGAGGGTTGCACGGCGCATCCGAGGCCGAATAAGGGAAATCGGCCTCGTAGACCGCCCCGGCCTCTGGTTCAAATGGCGGTATGTTCCACTCATGGTAGTCGTGGGCAAACCAGCCACCACGCTCACAATCCCAGCCATCCGTGTTGCACGAGAGCAGATACTGCTCCGAGAGGTCTCTCGCCACACCTTCATAGTGCAGGATATTGGACTCCAGGGGGCCAACCGTGCTGAAGGCCCAGCAACTTCCGCAAGCGCCTTGATTCTTTACGGCGGTGCATGCGCCCAGATCGCACCAGTTATGAGAAGAAGGCAGGCCGAGTGGAGAAAGATCCTCGGCTAGCAATGAGCTCTGAGGAGGAGGTTCGCTTGCACTGCCGACATTTGTGTTTTCACCAGAGGTGAAGGAGCCAACTGCGTCCACCTGAAGGGAATAGGTCTCGGCTGGGCCGATATCCTGTTCCCAGGGACGATGATAGATCAGCCTGAGAGTGGTCTGTCCCGCTTCCACCGGCTCGAAGCGCAGTACCTGTGTGCCTGGAGCGCCGAGGAGATGAGGCGCTCTCTGGTTGCTCGCAGTCCCCAGGGCGTCGGATTGCGGCCCGAATTCGCTCTCACCCACCTGCTGGAGAATCCGCTGTCCCTCCATCCGCACGCCTGTCTGTTCGACCTCCCAGGTGTAGCCGGTGGAGGGATTGCTTTCCAGGCTGATGACCAGAATCTGACCTTGGCTGAGCTGGACGTGGCCGCCATCATCTCTGGCACCAACGTGGACCTCGGTGGGAGGCGGAGGCCCCTGGACAGGTGAGTCCGAGAGGGCGCTCGACGACAGCGCCAACGCCAGGGCTAGGATCAGGAGGATGAGGCTGCCGATTCTTGAACGTCTTGCCAACTCACTCTCCACAGGTGATTGCTATTGGCGAAGTCGACCGCTTGTCGTCGTCTGACCCTGCCTACTGCCGCGAACAGGAGCCGCCTGCGGCGGAGGGCCAAGTGATGGTCCGGGCTCAATAATCATTATAGCATACGTGCGCCCGTTTCGGAATAGGTAAATGGTACCAGTGACAGTTCTATCTGGCTCCGGTACACCCCACTATGCTTGATGCTGCCTCAGTGGCCAGTAGGTCCTCAAGGTTCTCTCTAGGACCAAGCGAAAAAGCGGGAGCGACCATTGATGGTCGCTCCCACGTTCGGAACAGTGGCCCCGCTATGCCCGTCAACCTAGTGCTTCTTCATGACCAGGGGCACGAGATTGCGGAAAAAGGAATGTGGCTCAATGCCCAGCGCTGGGTCCCCGTAGAGGTTGAAGTCGTAGTAGTTCATCAGCCGCGTGTTCATCGTGGGGATCATACTGGACTTGGCGAGATACAAAGCCTCGGCGGCAGTCTGCCCATCCACCACCCTCTCTACGTACTCGTAACCGATACCTGAGTTGGTGGTGCTGCCGTCGAATTCGCCGTAGCCTACGCCAGTGGTGAACCAGGAAACTCTGGTGGCGCCAACGGTGGCTATTCCGCCGTTCTTCAAGATGGCATACTGGAGGTTGCTGCTGTTCTCAGGGTAGCCATTGGTGCACGAACACTGGTAGGTGAAAGACGGGTGGTCATCGTCAAGATAGGAAGCGTACGAGCTGTCAAAGAGAAGCCCATCCCAGCAACCCTCGTACCCTACGGCTGCCTGTGTCTGGTTGCCGTGGCCCCACCAGCAAACGATGCCGTAGTCGTTGCCCGCCCAACGGCTCCGTACCACGGTGCCCCCCCTCAACTCTTCCTCGCTGGCATAGATAGAAGCCAGGCTGCAGGCATCGTTGCCCTGCTGATATTGCCTCCACGAGGAGTAGCCCGCGCTGTTCAGGTAGTCGTCTCGCATTTGTTCGGTGAGTGGTGCACCGTCATAATCCGGCGGGTGCTGGAAACCCATGGGCAAGAGTGCACTTTCTCTCCAACTGAGATCCCCAAACTCACGCTCATAGTCCATGGTCTTCTGCAAGATGGCGTCGAGCGTACTGTATGCTGCGTCATAGACTGGGATCCGCCCCACGTACACTTCCGCCGTGAGGTCAACTCCACCGCTGACCCCGTAGTCCTCACCGAACTCGCCGTACAACTGATCGTCATCATGGTCCCAGTCGCCTGTCAGATCGGCGTAGAAGTAGTCGGTGGGAGCCTCCTGGTCACCGGGCGACGGCGACCCAGGCCAGCACATCTTCATGGGAATATCGCCCTCACCACTCTCATAAGGGTGAGGGTCCCCTATCAACAGCACGTACTCGATGCCGTAGGTGAGGTAGTTGTCTATCAGCCATTTCCTTATCTTTTCCGCTTTGTGATTGGGAGTCTGTCCCGTCAGAACCCCGAAGTCATCCTCGGTGACCACCAGAACTCCGTGCCCCATCGCTGCCTTGTGAGAGACGAAGACGCTCAACTTCGTGCTGTTGGCCTCAATGGCGTTGGTGGTAATGATAACATAGTCGTAGACGGTGCCCGGCAGGTCGCTCTTCTCGTCAACTGCATACCAGGATTCTGCGGCATCGTAGTTGACGAACATCTCTGCGGCGACATCGTCCATCACCGTATCCATCATCAGGGCACCGCTCACCTCCACGCCACTGATGGCGTAGCTTATCCTAACTCTGACCCTGCTTGTCACGGTCAGCTCAGCGCTCTCCACGTCATACTGGAAGGGCCTGAAGTCCAGTCTCACGAAGTTCCACTTCCTCATCTGCGAATGGGAAAGGAGTGTGACAGCAGGGGTGGGCAATTGCTCACCTGGGGCATGGTACTCGGGGCTTCGTAGCTCGGATGGATCCCCCTGCCCATCTGGAAGGTCGGGAGGCGCAACCTCGACATTGTAGGTCCCCAGCAATACCTCGGACTCAACGTCGACGATTTGCAGTTCCAGGCTGTCGGGATCGGCGTCGGGAGGTATCAAGACATCATACAGTCTATGGGGTAGCATGGGGTAGCCAGTCATGCTCAAGACACTGAACCCCTCCACGTCTATCGTGTCGAGACCATCCTTCTCCGAGATGGTGTACGCCGGGAGCTCCAGTTCCAATTCGATGGAACCTCTGACCGGCTGCTGAGGCTGCGGGCGAGCTATTGCAGAGGGCTGAGGAGGCATAGTGCTTGTCAATAGCACCAACAGAAGCGATGTAGTGAACGCTGCACCCAATCTGGCTTTCACGGTTCATCCTCCCCTACGATGATTGTCTCGCAGATCCGTTTCATCCCGTCTGCGGAGCCAGAAGCGTGGCAATCCCAGAGTGACTGTCATCGCCGGCTGGCTGTTTCTAGTGCGATGTTCAGACCAGGCACCGATGCGCCACAACGTGGACTATAGCACAGTCTCGTACTTCCGCCAAACAGACGAAAGGCGGGGGTGTCGAGAGACGCTTCTCAAAGCTACCGCTGGATATGGCTGGCCTGAGCCAGTCTGCCCTGAGTCTACCGAAGGATCGAAGGGCAATCCAGCGGACGGCGGGATTGTACCCTTCGATATGCTGCCGGCAGCTACTCAGGATGAATTCCGCCGCAGCACAAGGCTGTTGGACTTGCTCCACAGCGTCTCGAATCGCCAGCGCCAACTACCTCAAGCCCGAGTGGACGCGATCATGCTGGAATCGAGCGGGGTGAGAAGAGAGGCACTTTGCATCCCACGGCGGATGGATGAGGGCGTCCACGCTTGATGGCGCTCTTATGAATTGCCGGACTGGTTGCAACCTGGAGTAGTGTGGATTCGCTTCCGCTTACTACCCAGACATGACAAGAGGGAGCTGGTGGGGGATGATGGTCTCCAGCGCGGTGACAGTGCCTTCGTAGGGTCTGTGGTTGTGTCTCGTCACCGTCGCCGACGTCGGTCCGGGTGTCAAAGGAGACGAGAAGGTGATGGTGGCGCTGCCTCCGCTCGAAACTGCGGTACCCAGGATCTCGCCATCCTTGACGAGCGACACCAGCGCACCATCTTGGGCCACGCTGACGGTCAAGGAGGGCGCACTGGTCAGAACGACTGGGGCATGGGAGACGGTCAGAGCCCGGGGACGCGCAGTCCAGATTTCCATCGTGGGGTCGCCGAAGTAGTGGAACGTCTCGAAGGTGATCTGCCTGTATATCCCATCGCCATAGATGGTGGCCATGTACAGCTTGCCGTAGTTCAAGACCTGTCCCATCCTGTATTGAGGGTTGGAGAAGGGACCAGGAGACGGTGAATAGGGCAGGAAATCGGGCCAGATGGCGTCGTAGAACCCTTTGTTCAGATCGTCGTTGTAGCCGCCGTAGCTCGCACGCGTCGCGGCGACGACCCCCGCGGCGCCCCCGTTGCTGTTCCGTTGCCAGGCCTCGGCGAAGTTGATTTCGTTGTAGTCGGTACCATGAATCGGATCATCCGTCTCGTTGTCGAACCAGCCAGTCTCGCAGTTCATGCTGAAGACCACAGGCAGCTTCCTGCCATTGTTGAGGCCTTGGATGTGCCACACGGCGAACTCAGGCTGCACCCACATCCACCGCACACCATGGTCCCTGTGATTCAAGATGAACCGCCCGGTGTTCACCGCGTCCACGACATGTGTGGAGTTGCCCATCCACGGGAAGCCGTTGTCTTTCAGCAAGTAGTACGGCAAAGGATCGCCGTTGAAGAAGTACAACGGATTCACCCATGGGTGGGCATAGTAGATCTGGTAGGCAACGTACCCGTTGGCCTCAACGTAATCCGCGATCTCCTGGGAGGTTTGCACCCACCTACGGTCCTCTTGTGTGTATGGAGACACTTCGTCTTCGAAATGAGCGGCCACGGAGAGATCCGTGTAGAAGGTGCCGCTCCTGGTGGGGTTGCGCTCGTAGTTGACAATCCTGCCGACGATGTTCTGCGCCTCAGCGGCGGTATCGACCGAAATCCTACCGGTGCTTATGTCGGGGAAGTAGTCACTCCCGTCAACGGTGGCGTAGTACAGGTCCGTTCCGGTTAGCGTGCCTTGGTAGGGGTGAACAGTCACATAGTTGGTGTTGATGAACTCGGCGTCGCCGAGAAACAGAACGAAGGAGGGAGGCGGGTTCCAGGTCTCGTAGGCCTCCTGGATGTAGCTTCCGATGGCGGAGGCGGAGGAGCCGGTCTGCGCAGTTGTTCTCACCTCCGTGTCGATGCCCCTGAAGATCTTCCAGTCAGCCAGTCGATTGGCGTGGGTCAGAAAAGCAGGCGCGGTGATGATCAGGAAATCACCTCCGTTGGTGCCCGCCAGGCCTGATCCACCCCCGGGACCGGGAGGAGGCCCCAGTTGGGAGTAGTTGAGGAGCACGCTGCTGAGGAGGGAGTCGAAATAGGGGGACCGCAGACGTTCATCGGAAAGTGTCCCTGCTCCGCCCGAGTAGGAAATCCGCACACCAAAACGTGTGTGGATCCTGAGTTGCTCACGGGCGGCGTTGTATTGCACGGGGTAGAACCTCACCAGCACTACCTCCACCCCTCTGATGATCGCCGGCTCTTCGAGCTCCACGATCCTGGTGGGATAGTACTCGTCTCGCTCGTAGGAGGCCAGGTCAATGACGAAGTCTGGTTCCTCGTCCTGATCTATGCGCGGTTGCTGAGCTGGATAGAGCAGGTATCCGGCACTCGTCTCGACCGTCTCATCGAGCACTACAACCTCCAGGTCGGCGCCCCGGGGGACGGCCACGAAGCGTCCAAAGGCCGGCAGCTCAGGTTTGCCGATCTCGGTGGTTGTGCCACTGTTGGGCAGAGACAGCCGTTGGTAGGCCGTGCCGTCCTGCTGGGCTCCCTCTTGTGTCACCACGGGAATGGTGACTTCCAGCACTATCTCCTCGCTGGTAGAAGTCACAACCTCTACCCGCGGGAAACCGTCCTGCAGCGATGCCGAGGGCGACGAGGGTTGCGGCGGTGGCTCAGATGATGCCGTAACTTGTCCTCTTGCAGGTGGAGCAGGGAAGAGCAGTCCAAGCAGGAGTACCACAACCGCAAGAGTGGGGAACGCCGCTCTAGGCAGCGAGAGAACCTTTCTCCTGAGAGGATTCGACAAGCGTTTCATCCATTTCCACTGCGCCGTTCCAATCATAGCTGAAGCAAGTGCTTCATGCAAGACGCCGTGGTGGGGCTGGTCGGTGCGATAGGTTGGGATATCCTGCAGCTTCCGCAAAGCGAGTTTTCCCGGGTGACCGAAGCGATTATCCGCCCCAACGGGGATGAGCGCCAGTTGGGGATCGACCGCTTGCAAGAAAGGCGGTGTGAGTGAGGTGTCGCCGCCATGATGAGGTACTTTCAGGACCAGGCTGTTCAAAGGCTGGCTTGAGGCGAGCAAGGCCTCTTCCGCCGAGGAGACTGGCGGCCGCTAGCAATGGCAAGTCGGGGATGTCACGAGTTCGATCCACAAAAGGAAAGGCCACCCACCAGATGGTGCGTGGCTCGAAGGCGAGGATGTCCCTACACCTCCCTCCTTCCCCGCAGAACGTAGGTACGTTCGCTAACTCCGCGAACAGTACATACCATATTTGGGAATCTGTCAACCGCTTGGCACACCTGGACCAGCCTTTTCCCTACACCTATCGGCTGTGCGGATGCAGCACAAAAGCCCAGCCCTCACCTTGCACTGTGGCACCCTCCACGAGCGGGAAGCTCACGTCCAAAGAAACCGCGCCTGCCCACGGATACTCACCGTGGAAGTGTTCCGCTGTAACTTCAAGCATTTGCTCCCCAGTCATCTCCAAGGTCATTTGGAGTTCCTCGCCGCTTGCTCCCTCCAGACACTCTCCGTTGATGGTCGTTTGCAGGTTCAGGGTGACCTCATACGTGCCCCATTGCGCAACCAGGACATCTGCGTATGAAATGGGGCCTCCTCCCTGCACAACGTAAGGTTCTTCGCCAGTAGTAACGGCAAAAGGAATGTTGCCCACCGCAAACGGCTCCATCCCCACAGCTTCTGCCGGGCCTACCAGGACACGCACTTCAATCGCTCCACTCAAGCCAGCACACAGGGTTGCAGGAGGTTCTGGTGTGGGTGGAACTGCGCCCGAAGGAGGAGGCGTGGGTGTGGGGGTTGGTGTAGCTGTGAACGTAGGCGGCACTGCTGTAGCTGTGGACGTAGCCGGTAGTGGGGTAGCTGTTGACGCGGGCGGCACAGGTGTCGCCGTGGCCGGCCCCGAGCATGCAGGCAAAAGCAGAACGACTGTGACTAGCATCGAGATGAAAATCGACCATTTCCTACTCATCATTACGACCTCGCTCTCTAGATTGTATTCTAGTCTGTGCAGAGAGGCATATGCTAGCACGGTCCTGGATGGATGTCAAACACGGAGCGAGGGTTTGGAAGCCCCTTACGTACCCTCCCCGACCATGCTTTGATCCCTTCGAGGCTCCACTGGGGCCACGTTCAGCCGATTATTCCCTATTCCGACAGCGCTGTCAACACAGTGGAGAACTCGTCGGGAACATAGTCTACACCCTGCGGGGATCTTTTGGATTGAGGATGTGCTGCAATCGGTCGGCAATCACAACCCTAGTGATGCGGAGAGGTGATTCGAGGACGCCCCCTGAATCACAGAGCTCAGGCTGGAACAGGGAACTCTCCCGGTGCTCACCATCGTCGTGGGTCACGGCTACTTGAGAATCCGAGCCCGCCGGAGTACGCACTGACCCAGACACGTGAGCTGGCTTTGCTGGTGAAAGCTGAGGTGACCGCGATGGAGGCCATCATAGATGGCTCGCATGATGGGACCCAACCCCACTGGGTTTGCCAGGGCAGCGGGCACTGTCTTGTCCAAGGACTCGGCAGCAACGCGCCGCAAGAGGTCTCTTGCATCACACATGGTCTCAGTTCCAGTGCACCGTCATTGTCTCTCGGCGCCACCACGCAAATGGCCGTGTTCACTTGCGCGCGGGCGAACTGCTTCTCCACTACAGTGCCCTGGAGAGCTGTTGACGGAACTGCCCATGGCAGAAGCGACTCGAGATGAAACGTAGATCAGGGTGTATACGGGCGGGGATATCGGGGAGTTCCTAGGATGGCGCCGAGCTTGGCAACGGCTAGCTCGGTTGGGAGTGGACGTCCCCATGCTTACCCTCACGAGATAGGATCTTCAGTCCTGGCTCTGAACCCTGGTTGAGACCTCGTGCATCAGATCCTTCAGGCCGGGATAGCTGGCCACGTACTTCTGGAAGTAGAAGTCATACACTTCTTTGTTGGCCGGATCGGGCTCCACCTCAGTCTTGATCTTCACCATCTGCTCCGCTGCCTCAGCCAAGGTGGGATATTGACCAGCACCCACCGCGGCGCAGATGGCTGAGCCCAACGTCAGCAAGGCTCTTTCTCCCTCCTGTTGCACGTCACCGGTCAGTAGTAGAGAGAACCTGCCACAGCTCAGCCGTACGACCACGGAGTTATTGTTCGTGTCCAAGTCTGTGTTCGCCAGCAATCGCGGCGGCGGGCGAAGGACGTCCGGCCGTACGTTTTCTCCGAAGTCTAGCCTCATTCCTGCCTCAGCCCGCCGATGAGCAATGCGATTGCTGTTGCGAGTTCGGCTCCGACATGGAAGAGGATTCTGATCGGTTCAGTCTCAAGTTCGGGCACTTGTTTCCTGGCCAGAGAGAAAGCCCATTGCCCGATCATTCCCGTACCTACGACCATGGCTTAGAGAGCCGCAAATGTCATTTGATCGGCCTCCGTGATTCTTTGCGCAACCAACAGGCAGTGCGACATGGCACAATCACACTGTCGGGCGCCCCATCACACTCGAATCCGGGCCCGCGCTTCCATCTCCAGCGTGGTCGGGGTGTAGCTGAAGGCATTCACCAACCACTGGTGGTCTTGAGGAACTTCGGCAACCACGTCTGGCGGGAAGCTGTTCATCAACTCGATCATTCCCACAAGATGTCGGAGGAAAGGGTTCAATGGATACGTGACCATGGATGCGATCTTCAGGGGAATCAGAGGGATGCTCCGATACCTCACCCTCTTACCAGCGACTTCGGAAATCCTCTCTGCCGCCTCTCGAAACGAGAGCGCCTCCGGCCCGGTCATTCGGATGCGTTTCCCTCCCAGGTCGTCTCTGAGAACTGTTTGGGCGGCGATCTCGCCCACATCCACGGGCGAAACCGTGGGCAACGCTGGCGGACCTCCCCCGGGCACCATCATAATGTTTCTCCGTATCATGGCAAAGAAGATCTCCATCGAGGGTGCCGCGCCCAAGACAGTCCAGTTGAAACCTGATTCTCTAAGAGCAGTTTCGATCTCCAGCTTGATCCTGGCGATGTCTGAATGCAGTTTTGCTATCAAGTCTTCTCCAATGTCGTAGACGGAGATGTAGACCACACGGGAAACACCCGCCTTCCGGGCTTCCTCCAGAACTATGAGGACGGAATCCCGCTCGATCAGTTGAAGTTTCCGAATCAGTCTTGGAGTGAAAGCGGACACGCTGATGACGATTGCTCGTGCTCCCTCCAAGGCCTCCACCACAGACTTCCTTGATGTGATATCCCCTTCCACAATCTCGGCTACATCTCCCAACACCTGTCGGGCGTTGGCAGCGTTTCGGGTTAGCATGCGTACAGGCTGCTCATTTTCCACAAGGCTCCTGACGATGTTCCTACCATAGTGTCCTGTGCCCCCAAGAACCAGGATCGGCGCATTCTCCCCCCGTCTATCCACTGGATCTTTCCTATCTTCCACTAGTCGGTATCGCGTGCAAGTGGTTGGTCTACGCCACAGAATGACGCCTCCGGCAGCGCATTGTCCCGCCGGTGACCAAACACAGAGTAACGAACCTCTCAAGGCCGCGCCGCCCAACCCCAATCCTACCGATTGACCCATCAGACGGTCAGGCGGCCTCCGCCCGGCGCTTGATGGCGAGGAACTGCTTCCGCACCATCAAGAACGCCCCGGGGCTCTTGATATGAAACAACGAGATCAACAGCCCCCTAGTGTAGAGCGGGCATGCTCTGTGCCTATGGGAGTGTACGGGGAGACAGTACCAACGGGTGCACTGTGCCCATATGACACCAGACTTGGCCGCAAATGCCAAGGCGTCGCTCGGGGCGATTGACGCTGCCGCTGGATTTGTAATCCAGCGGACGGCGGGATTGTAAGTCCCGCCGCAGCATATACGACCCTCCATGCCCTTCTCAATCCGGGAGGGGCTGGGGGGATGACCCGGACCATGCTTTCCCCACACTCTCGACCCTTCCTGGGATCTACAGTTGTGTCGATCAGTTGGGAAGATGTGTCCGGTCCACCCCGCCCTAGCCTCTCCCATACAAAAGGGAGGAAAACCCACTTCGTGCCGGGCTACCAGACGCCCGGCAGCAACCGGTAGCGCACACGCTCGGCGTAGTCTGTGTACCCGTCCAGTTCCTCCTGTAGCGTCTTGTCCTCAAGTGCTGTGCGAAGGATGTAGAGCAACGCTGCCAGGCCGCTGGGAATGAGCGCCCACACCGAGCCGAGCATGATCGGCGTTGTCACTTGGAACATGATCGCGCCAACGTAACCCGGATGACGCACGTACTGGTAAGGACCGCCAGAGGCGACGGTGTGGCCCCGATCTTTCTGGATGCGAACCATCGCTGAGAAGAACTCATTCGACGCCATCGCCCACGTGACCAGCGCGAATCCCAGCACCACAATGGCGAACGCGGCGAGTTGGAGTGC
>Ga0209979_1000730_pt1 | contig 41471 bp, 23 predicted proteins | sample AnhtaG_FD_183114 | JGI IMG/M metagenome (GOLD analysis project Ga0209979, IMG submission 183114) | Deep subsurface microbial communities from Anholt, Denmark to uncover new lineages of life (NeLLi) - Anholt_01485 metaG (SPAdes) (version 2) | ecosystem: Environmental > Aquatic > Marine > Oceanic...
CAAAGGTGCCGTGATTGCCATGACCTGACCAATCAACAGCAGTAGTACCCATGCCCTCATCAAGCTTCCACCAGCCGACAAGACTGGGGTCAGTAATGGCTATAATGGGTATTGTGCTGAAACTCCAGACATCGCCTTTATGCGTGGTGACGGCATCGAACTCATCGATACGCCAGTAGTAGGTCTTGTCTAACTCAAGTGTGCCGGGAGTATAGGTTGTAGCTGCCTGAGGCAGACCCACAACGGCACTATTCACATCTTCAAAATTGTCGCCTAAATATACATAGTGCAATTTAGCACGAAAACCTGCCGTCCAGTTGAGCTCTACATCCGGGGGCACAAATTTGACGCCATCAGCCGGGTCGGGGTCATAGGCAGTGTAGGGGGGAATCGTGAAGCTCCAGACATTACCTTTCCACGGACTATTCGGCTCGGTGTCATTGACCTCATCGATTCGCCAATAGTAAGTCGTGCCCGGAACAAGACCATCCGGATAAGGAAACCCGGGAAAGCCGATAACAAGATTCGTTGCGGCCTGGTTGCCCTGGAACGTACTTTCGGCTCCGTCATTCACATCATCAAAATTCTCATCCAAGTACACATCGTGCGAGACGGCAAAATCTCCCGCCCGCCAGCTAAGGTTTACCCACGTATCCAGATATAGGGTACCATCTTCCGGGACCGGGCCCAAGGCGTACGGATATCCTTCGCTACCTTCCATAGCAGCCAGAATCTCGACCTCCGTCAGCGCGTGGTTGTAGATGCGGACGTCGTCGATAATCCCGTTATAGTAATGGGCGCTGCCGTTCCGATGCCCAATTCGCAGAGGAAGTTTTGGAGGAACGAGCTGTCCAGTCTGGGCTTGTTCCAACACCATCTCTCCGTTTACATAGATTCTTGCGGCAGAACCGTCCCAAGTCGCGCAGGCATGCAGCCATTCATCCGGCTCTATAACATTATTTGGTGCCGACTGCGTAACATGTCCGCCATCTAAGGAAAGCGTGAAGTAGAGGAAACGCCCATCTCGGTTGACAAATAGCCCATAATTTTCCCATGGACCGTCTTGCTGCCCATTTGCCATGATGCCCAGCCAGGTATCGCCGGCATCAATATAATTTATCCAAGCAGCAATTGTCACGTTGGTATCCATTTCAAGACTGTCTGAGGTGGGCACTTCTACAAAGTTGTCTTGCCCATTGAACTGAAGAGCTATTCCATACTTGCCGGTGCCCCACTCAGCGCCATTGATGGTGCCATTGTTGCCGTTGCCGCTTGAATCGTAGGCAATGTTCCCAGAGCCCTCATCAAACGTCCAATGCGCCACCAGTTCTGCTGAAACATTACTAACCAGTCCCAGCACCAAAACGAAAGAAAGTAAATAAATCAATTTTCTGTACATAATAGTTCTCCTTTAAAAAATAAATATAGTTTATTAATTGAAATGTAAAAACATTCAATGCGAAACGCAAAGTTTCTATTCCAACTCCATGCCTCGCATAATATACAGTAACTCCTCCTCTATTTGGAGAACTACAAAGATTCCACGCCTCAGAAAACCACCTATGCAGGCACGATCTCTGGTAATCTTATTTATACCAGATTAGCCACCTCCACTTCAAGGGGAAAATGGACTTTTAGAGATATTTCTTGTCCCTATTTTTGAGAGGCCTGGGAAACTCCGTATAATACCCCCCTACCGGTAAGCGGGATATTGCAAATCAGCAAAAGAGGAACCCAGCTATTTTGGAAGTGCCGATTTTATTTCGGCTATCGTTACTCCGAGCGTTGCTTTGGCAATCATATCAAGGTCGGCTTCGGGGCCTTGCAGATGATAGGTACGATGTACGTGCAATATCGCCTCGCCCGGTTTTAAGGCCGCCGCAGGGGATGATGTTTCAAGTTCATAAAACGGCCCGAGAGGTTTAGCGCCAGGTTCAGAAGGACCATCATTGTATGAATTAACCACGTCGCCCTTGTACGGTTCGGCCTGAAGCTCCCACATTGAGTTCACATAATCGGCAGCAATCTCAGGTTTGTTGTACTGGACGATTGTCAAGACTTTATTGACGGCATCGTAACTGCCAGCTATTGGCCTGGCGCGTTGGGGCGAAAGACCTATCTTACTGCGGTATTGTCCGTCACCACTAAAGAACAACACATCGTCCTTAACAACCAGTCGATTCACAGGAACCTTACCAAAATAGGCATCATTGACGATCGGGCCAAGTTCATCCTCCGTACCCGCGTTGAACGGGACGACAACCGTGGTTGCAGGTGACGGATTAAACATGCCAAGGATCCAGATTGAGAGTAGTCCGGTTTCTTTTTCCCAGGCCTTTGTGCCTGTGTTGGTCATCGTGTTGTTTGATTCAAAAGCAACAATTTTCACTGTTTTGGCCGGCGTTATTCCCAACGCTTCGAGCGCTTCGTTGCGTTCAAGAACTCGAATTTCACGGTCCACCCGAAGGTTGAAAATAGTGCCGGAGTAATTCTCTAACTGCATATCCTTTTGCAGAAGCGCACGGTTTTTAAAATAGGAAACGAGTTTGAACCGCTCTGTATCAATGGGCGCCGGTGTAAACCAGTGTTCAAGGTCGAACGGCACATCTTTCTTGAAAAATACAGAGAACTGTCCGCCCTCAGGGCCGATCCAGAAACGGTCTTCACCGCCAAAAACATTGATGTGCTCGGCTTTCTCACCGGAGGCAATTAGCTCACGATTAATCCAGCCGAAGCTCAATCCGTCCAATTCCTCTGCGGAACTGGTCATTACGCGTCCCTGCAGCGTAGGCAAAACAGCCACCAGGCTGTTTGCGGATTCATCTGATAAAATGAAAACGCTCGTATGTTTGTTAAGGAATTCCAGGTCGTTACCAAATGTTATTTTCGCCATATCCGTCTTTTCATCCACACAGCTTACTGAGGTCGCAATACATATCAGAACAATCAAAAACTTTACATATCTCATTGTTTGCCTCCCTACTTATTTCGTTCTTATGAGTTTTGCAAAACTTCAGTTCTTATAATAAAACACTCTATGATACAGGTCAAGCTGCAAAATAGCTGTTTTTTCAAGCGATTCGAGAATTAATTGGACCTGTAATTTACTCACCTGGCGAAGGTATGGCTGCCCGCCAATTGCCTGGGTCATTGCCGTAATCGGCAGGTATTTTGCGCGTAAGCGATTTGCCGTCACCATCCGGTTCGGTCGGCCAGAGGTCCGCGCCGCCGGGACAATCCTCAGGATGAGAACCGTCACTATAGCTTACCCTGTCAACACGAATGTAATAACGTGTCCCAAATTCGTCCACGTCGCCGGGCATCGAAAGCTGGAGCCTCTCGCCGCCATTGTTCAACTTGCCGCTGTAAGGGCCAAGAATCTTCTCAACATGTACGCCAGGATACCGCCAGGCAAACGCCTCCGGGTTCTTGACCACTAATAAATATCCGTCGGCAGGTATCGTAGCAGGCGCATCATCCGGGAAGGTAAAGTCGATACCATCGGTGAACTTCCACGGCTGGCCTTTATCATAACGGTATAAGGTTACCGGCTCTGCGCTTATGTTGTGCAGCTCGATGTATTCATACTGGTCATTAGTATATGAACCACCTTCAGGCCAATCTGGATTATACATAATCTCGTTGATGACTATCGGGCCGACTTTCGGATAAGCGTTAGCTGAACCCGGAGTGTTGTGAGACATCGAAACAAAGTTGAAATTACCGGTGCTGCTCTTATAGTAACGGCCAAAAGATACATCTGTTTCAGAAGCGCCGAAATCCTCGACCTGCCGATAGCCGGTCAAAAGGCTGCCTTCCGCCGAGCTTAGATATATCTGCTCGCCGTTCTCGCTCAAGGCAAAAGGCTTATAACAGCCCGGGGCAGCCGGATTGTTGAAATGCAGGTCTTCATAAAAAACAATATATCCATACGGAGCAATCCTTGTCCCGGCGGCAATTTCGTATTTCATCAGATTAGAATTGCTGTCACTAAGGAACCAGCCGCCAACGTCGATAGCGGTATCAGTAGTGTTATGCAATTCAATCCAGTCAACAGCGTCAGCGTGTGAATGAGCCAACAATTCATTAATAACCACTGCACCGGGGTCGGGGATAATATCTCTATCGTCCGTGCCGGGCGAGCCGCCGACGTATGCACTTGCACGCCAGGAGTCTTTCTCATTCCAACTGTTTGTGTCTGTACTAATTGGGTCTATTACTGTCAGAGAGAAACCGTCACCATCGGTAATAGAACGCCAGCGGTCTTTGTACCTGAAGTCCAGAATTGTTTGACCGATAGCATCTTCCAGCCTGATTCGCTCTCCGGCATTATTCAGCCTGCCGGAGTGCTGGCCGGCTATATTAATGCCTTGGCCGTATCGGGCTTCGAAAGCACTACGGTCCTGGACGACTACGAGGTATTCGTTGGGTGCAAGTTCAATGCTCGGGAAGGTAAAATCAATTCCGTTCGTGAATTTAGCCAGATTCAGATTAATTGTGTCGGCTCCGACGTTTTTCAGTTCAACGTATTCGGTATTTGGGGCGTCTGAGTTATCCTGGCTCTGTGGATTATACATAATCTCGGTGAGACGCATGTTATCTGCTACCGGGCCCACGGCGAAGGTCGCCTCACTTAGGGCACTCCATATACGGCCGTTCAATACCCTTGCCTTGATATTAGTGCTTTTGGTGAGCCTAATAGTGCTGGTGTACGCCACCGCACGGGACGTATTAACGGACCCGCCCGGCAGTCGTGGATCGGTACCATCGATGGTGTAATATATCGTGCCAGTCGTGGCAGTCATGGAAAATCTGTCGGTTGGCGAAATCCGGCCGCCGTGTTTATACGAGCCATTGATACGAAAGACCGGCACATCAACGTTGGGATAGAGCCCGGCGCTTCTTAGCCAACCCAGTACGGTTGTTGAGCGCCCGGGGAAAAAACTGTTGAGCATATTGTTGTTTTGGAAGTCCAGCCAGTCCTTACGAGTGTATGGAGTGGATTTTCGGTTGTCGCCCCAACGTGCGGATTCGCCTACGATTGCGCGGTCAATCTCGGTCATTCGTCGCTGGTACATATTTGCAGTATTCGGGTACGACAACACTCCGCCATTGAAAAAGTAACGTTGTATATGATCCGCAAAGCGCAAGCGATACTCAGCGTTACCCTTGAGCTTATTGTGAATATCGTCTGGGCTTTTTCCGACATCGTTACCGCCCTCAATAGTATGCTCGGCATCCCAGGAGTGTAAGCGCCACCGGCCGTCCGGATGATTGCGATGTGTAGCATACCAGTTCTTATGGGGCCAATCGTGGTTTCCGCAGAACCAGTTGGCCAGCAGATAGGTGATGAAGTCATCAATATCCAGCTTCTGACACAGTGCTTCGTATTTGGCAAGATTGGCCGGATCGGATTGCACGGCCCTCGCAGCACTGACCATAGCGTTGTAATTCGCTCTGGCACTGCCACCGATACCGTTGTTGATAACACCGCTGGAATTGTGCTTGATCGCGTCGTATTCTTCCTTGTCTCCACCGAACGTCTCTGCCGCCCAGGAATGGTCCGGCCTTTCATGAATGTAGTACATTCCCCAGTACAGCTTGTTAATATAGACGTGTGCATAGGATCCATGCGGTGAATGGCCGCCCATAGCGTTATGAAGGTCAGCGACATACTGGTCCTGAATATATTTAGCGGTGTTCCGCTGGTCGCTGCCGGGGTGCAGCCACGAGTGGTTCAGCACAGAGTCGAGCACGATGGTATCAAAGCTCTCAGTGGGAGAATCGCGAAAGAGCTGGTAATTAAGCTTTGTCAGTCCACCGGTAGGAGTTCCATCGTCTGTACGGGCTTTGAATCTGGGCCGCATTGAAAGCTTGTCTGTTTTCCACCTGTTAAGACTGGTGCCTCCGCCACTGACACCACCCTGCATTGCTATTGCGCAGTTAATCTGAAATTCGCCCCCACTGCTCGGATCAATAAACTCCATCGAAACTGCTCGCTCAGTACCATCCTGGGACTTGTTGATATAAATGCCTTTACTGCCGAACCAGTCGTCAACATCCATTACCAGTGAGAGTGTCGGGACGGACATGAGATCGTCCTTTATCGTATTGCGATACCGTGAATTGTTGACGACTTGCGGGTCCATCTCGTAGTCGCCGGTGCCGGTATGACCCCAATTAGCGGGAAATCCAGCAGGACGGATAGGCTGTCGGATTACATCATCGAGGAAGATATATGTCTGGGCATCCATATTTGTGGGTTTCCAGCCGGGCTTGATGGCTATCGCCCGCAAAGACGTGGGCGTGGTGATGGGAATAGGACCTGTATAGACAATACCGCCCGGGGACCGCCCAACATTAGTAGTATTATATGGTTCAGAGCCATCGAGGGTATAATATATTACGGCATCTTTGGTTTCAGTGGCGATTGTGACAGAGAAAGGTGCATCGTAAAAACCACGCTTATGGCTGAATTTCGTGTCGGCGACATCGCCTAAAAACGCACCAATATTTTGCCACCCAGGGCTGGGGAAACCAAAGAAACGACGATCGTCATTAGCATCGAGGTAGCAACCGTATGAGATGTCGGTAGTCTGGGCGCCAAAGGCGACACTATCAATCAGAGTACTGCCGTCGGAGTCGAACAGGCCGATTTCCTCGCCACCTGTGTCGAGTTTGAAATTCGCATGCAAGCCAGTGTCCCCAGTATCATTGTCGGCCCATATCAATAGATAGCCCGCTGGGGGGATGATAGTTGCGGCCGGATTGCCACTGGGAATTCGCCACTTGCTCGGAACAGACAGGTTGTCCGTCAGGTACATTCCACCTATATCAATAGCGTTGGTGCCGTAGTTATAGATTTCGAGCCAGTCATCATACTGGCCCTGCGTGTCCCGGATACAACTGCTATTGGACGCCATAAACTCATTGATTGCCAGAGGTACGCCTTTCCGGTGCCATTGGTCAGCCAACAGGGCAAAATCATTCATATTGACCTCGTCGTTCCTATTGAGGTCGGCTAAGCTCTCCGGAGGAGCCAACCACTGCTCGGCAAAAACCTGCATGTCCAGGAAGTTGACCTGGCAGTCTCTGTTTAAGTCCCCTACCGGACATTCGGCCTTCACAGAGCCGAGCAAGGCTGCAATTAATATCAGGCTAAGCAATGAGATTTTCATAAATCGGGGCATTTTAGCTAATTCCTTCTCCCTTCCTCATTTCCATTTTAACCACTGAGTGCGGTTTAGCCTATGTAGTTTATAGGCTTTACGTATTCTAACATATCGCGAACAGTCAAGTCAATATCTTTTCGTCGAAAGCAGCAGTCTAATAATTATAAGGACAATAATAACAAAGAAGAAGTTGTTGCAGAGTTCACCACGAGCCGCTATTATTAAGAGTTGATTTGTCCGATACTAATGTCTGATGTTTGTAATATAAAGTTCAGGATTAAGGGAGTTTAGAAGTGAAAGTATTTCGGTCGCCGAATAATCCTATAATTAAACCAGAGGATGTTAAGCCGTCCAGGGACGACTTTGAAGTTATCGGTGTTTTTAACGCCGGCGTTACTCGTTTTAAAAACGAGGTTGTTCTACTTCTTCGTGTGGCTGAAAGGCCTATCGGCAAGCATCCAAATGTTACATTGACCGGCGTTTATGATGTCAGTGAAGGCGAGCTTGTCGTAAAAGAATTTTCGAAAGGTGACCCAGAAAATGACTTTTCAGACCCAAGGTTAATAATAACACCGAGGGGGACATATTTGACATCTATTTCACATCTGAGGCTGGCACGCAGCAAAGACGGTATCGGCTTTGAGATTGAAGATAGCCCTGCGATTCGGCCGGCAAATGACTATGAAACCTTCGGCCTCGAAGACCCCAGGATTAGCCTTATTGATGGCACATATTATATTAATTACGTTGGAGTTTGCCCTTTTGGAATAACAACCTGCTTGGCATCCACGAAGGATTTTACCACTTTTGAGCGTCACGGCGTTATCTTCTGTCCCGACAACAAGGATGTTGTGCTTTTGCCTGAAAGAGTCGAGGGTAAGTATTATGCTCTGCACAGGCCCGTTTCTCCTTTATTTGGAAAACAGGAAGTCTGGATTGCAGAATCCCCGGACCTGTGCTGCTGGGGAAACCACCGTTATCTGATGGGGCCTCGTCCAGGCTACTGGGACGAAATAAAGATAGGCGCCAGTGCCGTACCTTTCAAGATTGAGCAGGGCTGGCTGGAGATTTATCACGGGGTGGACCAGAAGAATCGCTATTGTCTTGGGGCGGTATTGCTGGATGGTCAAGAGCCGTGGAAAGTTATCGCAAGGACGGAAAGACCAATTTTTGAACCGGAAGCCGACTACGAATGTAACGGCTTCTTTGGAAACGTGGTGTTTAGCTGCGGTCTGCTCTGCGAAGATGACAAGCTAAAGATTTATTACGGTGCGGCTGATACTGTTATTTGCTATGCCGAGCTATCATTGCAAGAGACCATCAAGGGCCTGAAATTGTAGTGTGATTTTCACAAAGCAGATTTAAATATTTTTGTGCCAACGTGAAGGCAGAGTCTATCTTTATCTCATAATACGGTTTATGGCGACGAAATTCACGATACAGATTTAATCCATCAGCCGCATCCGTTCACCAATATGGTCTTTCAAATCCAAATGCTTCACACCTTCGCCCCACCAATTGGGTGCCTCTTCGCCTTTGAGGTGATGATCCCAAAACTCTTTCATACGCAAGAAATAATCTTTTTGGTTTTCCATTTTGGTTACGCCGTGCTTTTCACCTTTGTATTGCAGCATCACAACCGGTTTCTCCAAACGCCGCAGCGTGTTGTAATACTCGATTCCTTGATTCCAGTCCACCGCACCGTCTTGGTCGTTGTGAAGCAATAAGAGAGGCGTATTGACGTTGCGGGCAAAATAAACAGGTGAGTTCCGTTGATACGCATCCAAATAATCCCAATATCCACCTTTAAATCGTCCCTGACTGCTCTCAAAAATCGGTTGGTTGGCATACCCGACATTCCAATATACCAAGCTGTACATACTGATCATATTGGTTAGTGGAGCACCAGCGATGGCCGCACGGAAAAGATTCGTTTGGGTGATAACAAAAGATGTTTGATAGCCACCCCATGAGTGTCCACACAGACCGATATGGTGACGGTCTACCACGCCGGTGTCCAACGCCGCTTCTACAGCAGGAACCAGACACCAAACCGCCGACATACCCGGATCATTCAACTGATATTCGATATCCGGCATTAGAACCGCATAACCGTTACTGGTGTACACAGATTTATTGCCTAACCCTGTGGAGGGATTCGGGTACCCATGATGCCATTGGCTCATCCGTTCGTAGATATTAACAATAGTCGGATAAGTTTTGCCCTTTTCATAATTGGTGGGCAGAAATAACGAAGCCTGTAACTTATCTCCTTTATCACTCTCATAGTCGATCAAGATAGAGCCATCGCACCATAGAACATCATCCATCTGGCAAAGATCTTCTGTCAGTTGAGCTGATGCCTTCAAATGAGCATCGGCGAGACGGTAATATGGAGGCTCTTTATAAGTCTCTTTTGTAAATGCATAGACATCTTCATCTTCCGCCTTGATCAAGTCATCGAACAAAGCATCATCCCAATGTAAGACTTGAACACCTTCCGTTGCCGGATCAATCAGGGCAATTCCACCCTTTTTCGTCCATTCACCATACATGCTCAGATAAAGGCCTTTAGATAGATCAATCCCTTTTTCATCCGGATCAAGTTTGAAACGGCTCTGATAACGGATTTCATCTTTTTTGCCATTCTTCGTTAAATTCACACCACCACTGCCATCGGTGAACACTTGCCATACATCCCAGTTGTCATAAATAAGAACGGATTTGCCGCCCTTTACCCAGCCATAACTCCAAAAACTGATGGGTGGGTCCTCAACATTACGCCCATGCGTTTCATCAATGAAGGATGTGTCAAGATCTTTGGTGATGTTGGCGCTCTGATTGGAATCCATGTTGTACACATGAAAATGGCCGTCTCTGTAATACAAGAATGCCGAGCCTTCAAACGATGGGCCGTATTCCCAACGGCATTGTTTTACTGCCAAGCGGTAAAATCCTGTTTTGATATCAATGGCGTAGATATCCTTAAAATTTTTCCCATCCAAATTGACCATCAGTTCATAGGGCTCATCGTTGATGCCAATCGCCCATTTTTGTTTGGGCGTGAGTTTAACATCTTTCACATCATCATCGGCCAACCGTACAAATTTGTTCTCATCTACCTGATAGATGCACAAATAACTGAAATCTTTGTCGCGCTTTTCTTCTTTTTGCTGGCGGGATTGCAGCCGCTTGTCTTTCCAATGCCAGATCACAACGTCCGGCTTCTTTTTATCTTTATCATCACTTTCATCTTTAGAGTTCTTTTTCTTGTCTTTCTCTTCTTCATCATCACCGCTTTCTTCATCATCCTCTTCATCTTCTTCATCTTCTTTTACATCTTTTTCAGCCTTATCTTTTTCGTCTTTTTCGGCGTCATCATCTGTATCTTCCTCTATGTCTTCTTTTTTATCTTCTTTTTCTTGTTCTGCCTTTTCCTTCTTCTTTTTGGCCTCTTCAGTTAGCTCCGTTTCATGAATGCCAAACGATATGGCCGTTAGATCGTCCGTCCAAACGGGGCTGCGGTTAGGGCTCACGGTCATTTCATCAGGGAAACTGTCATCCTCATTTGGATCATACACGTGTTTAGCGGGTGATTCTTGATCAAAACCTTTCAATCCGATTACACTGTAAAAAGGCTCCTCATAATCTTCGTCTTCTTTACCTTTGAGAAAAGCCAGGCCATCACCCTCTTCATTCCAGGTCAGTCTCTTATAAACAAACTCCCCATGATCAATCGGTAGCACCACGCCCGTTGTCATGTTACGTATTTGGACCGAATTGCTCTCTTTATCTTCCGAACTCACAATCCAAGCAAACCATTCACCATTTTTGTTGAAGGCATATTCAGACACTTTACTGAACGTTAAACGGTTTTCAGTCCCGAGTTCCCACAACAACACATCCGATCCTTTTGGCGAATCCGCTTCGTCATCTTTGGCCTTAGTTTCGGGTGGATATTTTTTCAGTGCCAGCCAAGTGGACGACTCTTTTGGAAAAGAATAGCCTTGAATGTTTTTAAACTCTTTGGTGGCTCCATTAGCCAAATTCAAAACCAAGGCATCATTGTGGATCGGCTTCTTATCTTTTTTGAGCCTTTTCTGCTCTTGCCAATCCGGTGATATGACAACCACAGCCCATGCGGAGTCATCTGAAAAAGTAAAACGGCTGTAAGATTTGTCCTTGTCTTCTTCATCAGGAAACCTGTACTCCTTTGATTCGCAGATGTCCTTTATCACGATACTGCTATTACCTTCATTGGGGACAATTCGGTATCCAAACCATTGTCCATCGGAGCTGAAAGCGGCTGACCGAATGGTTTTCCACTCCATAATGTCTTTCAATTGAATAGGGTGCGGTTCAGGCTTGTCTTCATCCTCTGCAACCGCAGACCACGCTGATAATAAAAGAAGCATCGGAAAAATTAGTTGGCTTGTCTTTTTCATGACGATTCTCTCCTCATAACCATGTAGAGTTTTAGGCCGAGATTTCCCATATCAATTGCAATTAAGCACTCCTACACGTTTGACAGCCTATAATACCAGAATGCCGTTCATATTTCAACAGTTTCCCGGCCTGTCCAACCAACCGTTTGTCACAAAAAGCTCTGAATCAATCATCTTTTAGCCCAAAAACAAAGTTATTTTCTTGCCTTTAGACCAAAAATTGGGATGGGTTTTATAAAAATCTTGTATTAAGGACCAAAAATCAAGGTTGCTCATAAAACTTGTACATCGCATTAACTCTTTGTCCTGATTTTATCGGAATCACCATATTTGATAAGCTCAACCGGGCTGATTACCGCCTGCATCCACATACCCAAAAGCGGTTTTTTTCGAGCCTTTAATATTTCAAGCCGCCTTTCTGCCGATAAATAAAAAGATTGTCCAAAACCATAAAAGCACGAAAAAGGGAATAGGCCGATGATAACGAACAAGAATTTATTAGCTGTTGGAGCGGTCGTTGTATGCTGCATAACGGTGGTCTGGTTTTCCACGTCAATTCAGGGCGGCCCAAAAACTTACGAGCTCCGGCCCCAAATTTCCGTACCTGAGTACAGAACCGATGCTGTCCGTGCTATAGATGCCTATGAGCGTTTGATGGAACGATATATGGACCTGACCGAAAGGAATTCAACGAGGATTGGTACGGACATCAAAGACATTATGAAAAAATTAGATTCCATTAATGATAAATTGACAGAGCTTTCGGCGCGAATTGCAAGGATAGAAAAGACATTCGGTATCGAACAACCCAAACCACTCGCGAAGAAAAAAGCCCAGCCCAAAGCTCCCGACAAAAAAGCCCACAAAGAATCTTTGCCACCTTTGTGAAACAGTTTTTATCGTACAAAACAGGTTGCCACCTGTGCCTGCGTCACCGACAGGTGCAGGCAAGAAAGGAGACATCAGATGCTCAACGTAAAAGACGTTATGACAAAAGACGTAGTCAGCGTAAAAAAAGACACACCAATATATGAGGCGATGGAGCTTATGAGAAAAAATGATATTACCGGTATGCCGGTCATCGAAGATGATATGACTTTGGTGGGGGTAATTACAGAAAAAGATGTACTTAGGCTGTTTTACGCTGATGAAGATGAGAAAAATAAAACAGTCGATTTCTTTATGACACGACCAGCGGTTTCCTACAGGGAGAACGAAAGTTTGCGAAGTGTTTGTGATTTTATGATGATTAACTATTTCAGAAGAGTGCCGGTAATATCGAAAAAAGGAAAACTGGTCGGGATCATCAGCAGGCCAGACATAATAGACTATATTCTCGAGCAAAGACGACAGCGTGCTGAGGTGCGTTCAGAAACCAGCTTATTAATAAGCCCTGCTACATAACCTGCCGCAAGCAAAGTCTGACCTCTGGGGATTTGTGCCATTATATTTAGCCCCGCTTGCCCTGGAGTTGTTTCGAGATTGGGTTTGATTGGGTTTGAATTGGGTTTGTTTTTTGGGACTGCGAAATCATCTTTTTTTCTGTAATCCTTTGTTATAAGTGAGTTTGCGTTCATTTTTTGGCTTTTCGGAAATTGGGTTTGAATTGGCTTTGTTTTTTTATAGCCCTTAGCCGCATTTTTCTTCATATTCCTTTGTAAATACACACTTTGCATCAATTTTACCCTCTGGCAAATTGGGTTTGATTGGGTTTGAATTGGGTTTGTTTTCACCAAGTGTCCGATTGTATTTATTTTCATAAGCCATTTGTAAAGAAATACTTGCCTTCATTTGGGCGTCTTTAAAATTGGGTTTGTTTTGCATAATCGTAGTAAAACTCACTCTCTATTTGGGTGCTCGTCTTGGCGACTCTTCTGGTCGGAGCTAGCCGGAGCACAGAGCGCTTCGCCGTAGCCAGGCATTAATTGAAATTCGGTTTCTTCATCGGCGCTTCTATGGTGTTTGAGCTTTCGGATAAGGTGGAGTCTTTGAAGCTCGAGTATCGTTTTGTAGAGGCTGTGCTCTATCCGGCGTTCGTACATCAGGAGGCGGTCGAGGACCCTTGCATTTGCGAAATCCTTTATGGCCAGACGACCCAGAGCCAGATGGGCAGCGGATGTGGAGGGATCGCCCTGCGATTGGTCGTGGCTTTTGAAAAACAGGGATTGTTTAAGTTTGGCTAATGGGCCGGTGGTCATATCTGCGTTCAGGGCGTCTATGGTCTGGTTCTGGATGCGTCCAGCGCGTTTTAGCCGCCATGAAAGACTGACAATGCGTTCGGCTAACATAGATTCCATAGGGGTGGACGGGACCAGCTCGCCCAGCATCCGGTCTCGGTAGAAGTCAAAGTCGGCTTGGCTTTCTGAGCTGATTATGGCCTGCCGGGCGGAAAGGCCGTGTTGGACGGCATTTTGTGAGACGGCGGCCTTGCCTCCGCTGGTGCGTGGGCCTGTCGATTTTTGTGCGTTACGCTGGTTGGCGCGGATTTGGGCTTCGGTAGCCATTGGGAAACCCCCTTTCTGGTTGATTCCGCCAAAAGACGGCGGATCTTCGATATTGACGATTTTCGATATTTGTTTAAGATTTAGAGTTTAGGATTTAGTATTTGTCTGCTTTTTGCCGGAGGCGAAAAAAGCAGCGCCTCTATAATTAGAGCTACCTGCGCTTTTGATGCGAAAAAAGACCTCGATTCTCGATTCGGGATTCTCGTAACTCAATGTCAGCAAGGCAGTTAAAAATTTTTCAAAAATTCCGATTTTTGCTCGAGGGTACCCGCTCTTTTGGTTGAGAACACGGACTAACGTGAGTAGTGAGCTAAAGTGAACTAAAGTGCCTAAAGTGCCGGGCTGCGGCGGGCTCCGCCCCGACGAGAGCTAAAGTTGGATTCTCGATGATCGAAATCTGTCCCTTCGGCAGGGGATGGCTTACGCCACTGAATTATTAGTTTTTTCAATTTTTTTCCAAATATTATTATATTATTCATCAAAATTAGACAGTTCACAAAAGCTTTATTAAATAAAGAGGTAGAATGTGTGCGCTAATGAATCAGTTGGCCATTTGAATTAAAACAGTTTTTTCGCCGAATGTGTTTGTTCTGACCAGAGACAACGGGTAAAATATGAAACAGCAGCCTTGAACGAGTAATAGAAGCCGGATGTGAAGACGCGAGTCTCTAGCGCAGTAGATGTCAGAAAAATGTACTGGGAACCTTTGATTCCCCCTTGACAAGAATTCGTCGGAGTGCCAACGTGATTGATCTCGCACACAAATGGGATCCTAGGAGCGGCATCTCGTGGGCCAAGCTGCTTGGCATGGTTCACGTGCCGATGTTTGGAGCGCGCAAGCCTAAAAAGGCCGCTGAAGAAGCTGCCATCCTCCTCGACGGCTCCAGAGGCAGCTTTGCATTCATGCGCACCGAGGACGCGAGCTTCGCTGACACGATACAACCCCTGTCCTGGTCCTGGTCGTCCTGTGTCAGGCACATGGTAACGGTCTTGCCCGGCAGCCACCGGATGTATGTTAGGCGATGGGATGAGCCGCAAACCATCCGGAAGTTTGAGATGCCGTCACAGGGCATGGGGGCGGTCTCCCTGCTCGCAGAACTCGAGGCCGCAGCCGAGCCGAGACGGCCAAACGTTGTCCGCCAAGTTCTTGAGCCGTTCCGCCAGATTCGGTCACGCATCGGCGTGCAGGACTCGCTCTTGGCGGTGCAGCTCCTGAATGGTCTTCTGCTCGTGGCCGAGGCGTCGCGACGGCGGTCGCGGCGAAATGACGTTAAAGCCATCAGAACCTTCGGCGATGCGTTCAAACTGCTGTCTGAAAAAGATCGTAAGCTCTGTGGGCTGGTGGGCATTCCGCGCAGAATGGCTGCTCTTGACGCCAGAGACCTGGTTCGAAACATGGTGGATCCCGATCCTTATACCGGGTGCAAGTTGCACCCGACGCTCTTGTTCAGACATGCTGCCAGCAGGCTCTACCAGGAAGCTCATCTGGAGATTGAGCGGAATCCACAGGGTTACTTTCCCGGCCTCGAACCAACTAACGAACCCGTCGGTGCGGCGTCGCCGCGCGATGTTCGCTTCACGCCACCTAATCTAGCAAGGGCTCTGGTTCAGAAGGCTTTGGAGGCAGCGCCGGACCGGAGACGGGACCTAACCATTCTTGACCCTGCATGTGGATCAGGCGTGTTCCTGGTCGAAGCGATTCGGGAACTCAGTGCCGATGCCAACGTCCGCGGCCGTAAGATCAGAGCGGTGGGATACGATATCAGCGATATCTCCGAGTACACAACCCGCTTCTGTTTGGAGTACGCCACACATGATGCCCTTGGTTCTCATACCGTGCAGACGCAAGTCGTAAAACGCGATTCGCTTGAGCATTCTTGGATAAACGCAGATATCATCCTGATGAATCCACCGTTCATCCCGTGGGAACGCCTGACCGCCGAGCAGAAGCGGAAGGTTGGCATTGTCCTCGGGGACGCATTCACAAAACGGCCTGATATCGCGATGGCTTTTGTAAGTAGGGCAGTTGAAGCTTTAACCTCTGGCGGTGTCTTGGGCTGCGTGCTTCCTGCGGCGCTCCTAATGAGCGAAACGGGCCTTGCATGGCGCAAGTGGCTCAGCGAACAGGGCAGCCTTAAACTGCTCGGCTGCTTTGAAGGCTATAAGTACTTTCCCACTTCGTTAGTTGAGACAGCTTTCCTGATCTACCAGAAGCGAGCCGAACAGGAACACGAGCTTAGGGCAGTCGAAGTATTGATCTCTGAAGAGGGCTCCGAGGACGCCGCGCTTCGGGCCTTGCGTCTCGAGTCGGAAACTGCGTTATCCATTAAGGGTGTCGAACGGTTCAAACGCCCGTTGCAAGCCTTTTCTCCGGAGAGTTGGAGACCGTTGCGCCAAAATGCATATAAGGAGAAGGATCGCTTAGCCGCTCTCGCCTTGCCTCGAATTGATGACCTATTCAAGATCAAGCAAGGCGTGCGCACTGGCAATAAGCGGGTTTTCGTTCTCAAAGCCAGCCAATACGAGGAGCTCAGTCGAAGAGAGAAGAGATTCTTCCGTCCCGCTGCCGGAGGTGGATCGATAAGAAACGGTCAATTGTGGCCGGCTGAGTACGTGTTCTACCCGTACGCCACCGACGGCTCAGCCCTGATAGAAAGCGAAGCGGCACTTCAGTCCAGAATGCCGACATATTATTCCAGATACCTCGCTCCAGTCAAACATAAGCTTGCTGCCAGAAAAGGGTACGACACTACGTGGTGGGAGCTATATCGCAAACGATCTTGGCAAACCACCTTATCACCTCGCCTTGTCTCAACCTATTTTGGGGAGAGCGGCAGCTTTGCTTTTGATGAAGCCGGACAATATATTACTGTCAATGGTCATGCGTGGTTTTGGGACAAGGACACTGTCGGCTTGTCCGAAGATACCCAGGTTCCCTTTGAGCAAACACCGGCTATTTGGGCTTACCTGGCGATCCTTAACAGCAAGGCATTCGAGGAGATCATGTCGCTGTTCACTGTGCGACTGCAAGGCGGACAGATGCGGCTCGAAGCCAGGTTTTTGTCCCAGGTACCGCTGCCAGATGTGACCGATGAGATGAGTTGCCCTGCAGAAGTTGTGGGGGATCTTGTTGACCTTGGGAAGGCGATTCATGCTGGAGAGCTTAAGGCAGTTGCGCCTGACCTCGACAAGCATGTGTCACTTCTCTATGGGTTTTAGCAAAGGTAGATATGGCCTATGCCTGGAAGAGGAGAAATAGAGCCCTATCACAATGGTGTTGTCTGCGAGGTGCGGACAGTCATCGACGCACGCGTGACGTTCTACACACCGGACCAAGCGGAGTGGTACAAGGTTCGCGATGGCTGTGAAGTCGAGTTTGAACTCGTCCCTGTAGACACTGTAAAATCAGAAGTCGCAAGGAGAATGCGTCGGGAAGACGGTCAGATTCACAGGGTTTCTGTGTTTCTTCTATCCACACCCTCAAGTTTCCGTCTATGCACGTTTTGGGTCAGTTGGCATGAAACTTGGTTGAAACAGGATTCCACCAACTACGTTCTGCTGAACGCTGGATGGACCCTGTTTGAGGGTTTGCGCGGCAACCCGGACAAGGCTCAAGTCCTTCGTGTGGATTGGGACCAATTGCCTCACAAGGGGAGCCAGAATGCAGGACACCCTCACTGGCATTTCGACCATGAGCTGTTTATCCCTGCCGAACCAGATACACCAGGTCTGGTTGAGGTATCCACAGACGATGCCTTTGCGATGGCCAGAGGGGCCTCCGTAGGATTTGTCCATCTTGCCATGGGGGCGTGGAACAAAGGCATGGATCATCCCGAATGTTGGCAACGGACCTACGAGGACGATTGCCAACAATTGCGTGACTGGTGTACCAAGACGCTCAGGTATCTCAAGGAGCAAGTCGGCGGTAGCTGATGCCAGATTGGCTCTCGAGAAAGCCGACGTGACAGGGCTGCTCAAATGGGTCAGGAAGCAGCATGAGCAGGAGATTCGCGATGCATTTGCACGAAGTCTTGCCGTCCGCGTGAAAGGCAAGGAGGCCCGCGAACTTGCAGACCGGTTTTTCTTCGAGACACTCGTTCGTGTTCACCGTGCCGGCGAGGGAGCCCAATATACAGGGCTGAAGCCTTCTGGTACCGTCGAGGCAGCCATCGCGGCAGCAGATAAAGCCTTGCAGGCTGCATCGGTAGATGAACTCGCCGAGAAGATTGCCAACGCCGTGCGCAATGAAATAAAAAAGCGGTTCATAGAGGCTATCGAGAAAAAGAAGCATGCCGAAGACAGTGTCGAGGCCGGAAGAGAGTTCGTTGAGGCCTATGTGCAGTACGTCCACTTCATAGAGGGCATACAAAATATGGTCACAAAGGGGGCGGAACATCACCACGGAGAAAAATAGGTAAAGCCAGCTATTAATGGCTTGGGCGAGTGCACAAATAACTGTGACTGTCCCTAATAATTGTAATAATTGGTTAGCACTTTTCAGATGTTCATCTTGACCAACTCTTCCTGATTATGGTATCATTTCAAGTAGTTTTTCGAGGGTTGGTAATTTTACGTAAATCGTTTTGAATAAACAATGGCCGAATTTTCTGTAGGGCCAGTGCCTGATTCATTTGACTTGAGTTCTGCTTTGACAGAAGGAGACGACTTATGAAGCGACTAAAAGGAAAGCGTTTGAGCCGACGTGCGTTTTTGCGTGGCGCGACTGCTGCGACTGGTGGTTTGGTGGGCATGCCTGCCATTAGCATGTCAGCGGCTTTGGGCGGCCAAGGTCGACCTGCGGCGAGCGAGCGTATCGTAACGGGTACGACCAGCTATGACGGGAGGGGCAGCTATGCGATGGGTGCGCCGATGGCTAATGGTTTTACGCGTCAGGGCATGCAGAATGGTGAGCATGCGATAATCTACACCGTGTTTTTCGGGACCGCGCCGTCTCGGGATGACACAGACCTCGAGCCAATCACGAATGAAGCCATTGTGCGGCGGTTGCAGGAAGAGTGTGACGGCGTGGATTTCGTTGTCAGGGACCTCACCCGAGGTGCCACAATGCAATCTGTGCTGAATGAGATCAAGGATCTGAAGAAACTGCACTATGACGGCGTCATCATCTGCGGCTGGCCTCGGGATTATGAGTTGCTGAGAAGCGGATTGCCAACCATCAACGCGATGGTTGTGAATGACTTCATGAACATTCCGTATCCATTGTACAAGACGAATCGAGTCATCGGCGCATTCTTGGACCCCTGGCGGTTCTGTGCGGACCCGGATGTCTCTGAACAGATGTTTCAAGACTTGGTGGCAAAAGTCAAGTTGATCAGAACGCTCAAGCGCATGAAGAACGAGCGCATCCTCACTGTGACCAATTCGCCGTACGTCAATGTCACGTACGGCGATTTCCGAAAGAATATGCCGCCGGACTACAACGAAAAGATCCTGGGCGCCATCGAGGAGACATTCGGGACGAAGGTAAGGAAAATCGGCACGAAGGAGGTCGCCGAGGACGAGGACGTTCAGAACCTCTGGCGCAACGGGAGTCCGGAAGCCAACGCCATCGCGCAGCGATGGATTCGCAATGCGAAGAAGATGATGAATACGATCGAGTCCGAGGTCGTCCGATCTGCCAAGGTCTATCTGGCAATGAAGATCCTAATGGAAAAATACGGCGCCGCGGCCATGGCGTTCCACATCCGGTCACTCATTGAAAATCCGCGTCGCGAGGATTATGTGACGCCGGCCCTGGCGACATCGGAATTCCAACTGCACAACGTCGTTGCCAAGTGCCAGTCCCATTTGAACATTTTGCTCTCCGAAATGCTGTTGCAGTATGCGTACGGACGACCTAGCATGCTGGGCGATTATTCAGTGGACACATACAATAATACCTCAATAGTTCAGCACTGTGAGGGACCTTGGAACGCTTGGGGCGACGAGCGGCGGGCCCCGTACATTCTAGTGGATCATCGAGAACGGCCTGTTCGTGGGCGTTCGGTGACCGGCGGTTCAGCGGCGTCCTGGATTCTGTATCCTGGCGATGAACCGGTGACAATGTGGCAAATCGATGTATTGAGTAAGGAGGTGCTGGTGCATACCGGGACCACGGTGCCCATGCTCACGCGGTCCGCGTTATATGGAGACCATTATTACAGCATGATGTGACGAACCAAGATTGTGGCATCAGTGTCTGATGCCAGGAAGATCCAGCGCTACATCTACCCCGACAAGTACGGCGTGCACAGATGCGCGACGTTTGGCGATTTTCGGGAGCGGATCAAGGATATTGCTGGGTTGATTGGATTCTCGGTGATAGAAGAAGACGTGTGATGAGCCGATCGTGATAACCGGCGGCTTGTCCGGCACTACCACCGGAAGGAGTTCTTGGGAAGGAGACCGGATTCCCGTTCAGGAAAAACTTGGGACTGACACATATTAATGTCTGGGGCGGATTGAGAATTGAGAATTTAGAATGTCGAACTTAGAAGGGAAGGATTAAAGGATTAAGATGTGAAATAACGAATCCTTCGACAGTGCTCAGGACAGGTATCGAACCCCGACTGACAGCATCGGGACAGGCAAGGAATGTCGAACTTAGAAGGGAAGGATTAAGCCCTTCGACCCATTCGGCTCTGCTCAGGGCAGGCTCCGCTCAGGATGAAGGGTTCAGGATATACTTTGCCATTTTCGGTTTGTGGCCGAGGAGCTCGGTGAAGTGGTGAACTAAAACCGCAGAGGAGTACAAGGTTATGTGTTTGGAGCTACTTGCCAGCGAGACACAATATGCGACCGTTTTTCATCGAAAGGTAGAGCCGACCGTTCGTAGCGGCCATGCCGTCGAAAACCGGCAGCGATTCGAGTTTGTATTCGGCCAGTTTATTACCGTCTTTTGCCGATACGGCCCAGAGAACACTGCCTTTTTTGCCCTTCCAGGAGGCGGGGGCTTCCTGTGGATTTTCGAGTATAAGAGCCGCATCTTCGCGTTGTCCTTTCGCCCTGGTAATATCAGGTGGGCCTGCTATGAACATCGTCTTATCCGCATGCCCCTGCGTCTCCCGACGCAAGTCGGGGCAGCGGGCAACGACCATAGCAGTTACAAACAACGGCACCTGTGCAGTCCAGCGATACTCAAGAGTTGAAAGGGTGGATGTTCTTCCTTTTGTTCTTCTGTCCTTGGCTACGGCTTGTCTTGTTCCTTTATCTTTTTGGCCGGTATTTCTGTCAAAGGCAAAAAGCTGATATTTTTCTCCGCCGCGCCACTGGCCTGTATTGCCTTTGGGATATTGGTCCCTGCCGTAGCCAAAAACTGATGCTTCGTTGTAAGAGAGTATCCGGCCTGATGGGACCACGTTACCGACTTTCCACCACGCACTCCAGTGTGAAAGGAATTCATCATTAACGACCCAGTAGGCCCGGTGCCACCAGGAGTCATCCAGAAAACCGATGGGAGTAAAAAGATGCACTCCTGTCCGCGTCTGGCTTGCTGTCGCAAAGTCCAGTTTCATATGCCGCATATAAACATCTTCGCCATCGGTTGAAAGGACATCGGACAGCAGTCCGCGCATTTCCTTTCCGCCCTCTCTGGGCTGTTTTCCCATTTCAGGGTCTGGGCTGTATATCACTGTCTCCGATATTTTCCTTCCCGTTTCCGGCTCAAGCCGATACAAGCGAATGCCGCCGTCCAGGTAGGAGGAACGGCCGGCGGCGACAATCAACACATCGTCTTTTACAAGAACGCTGCCATGGACAGGCCAGACCGATTCCAGTTGCCCGTTGACGAACGTTCGGCGATCTTCCGGAGCTGCACGAAAACGCCATACCAGATTCCCATCGGCGGCACGCAAAGCATAAACCCACCCGTCAGCCGAACCGAACAACACCATACCCTTGTACACAGTGGGCGGAGAATCAACTCGCCCGCCAACAGTGTAACTCCAGAGCCTGCTTCCATCCCTGCCATCGAGAGCGTGAACTGTGTGTGTGTCAACCGACGCTACAAATACCGTACCGCCGGCGGCAGTTACGCTTGAAAGCCGGCCTCCTATGTCAACTTGCCATTCCCGCTTAAGCTGACTGGGGATTTGCGCTTTCGTCATTCCGCTTCGCATTGCATCATGCCTGTATGTTGGCCAATCATCAGAGCACAGAGGACGGAGGTCGGAAGTCAGAGATTGTCCGTACGCGGAACCTTTCTCTAACCTCTCTGACTTCTGACTTCTGAGTTCTGACCTCTGGCGTTTCGGTGCCAGTGCGAAGAAGCCGTTTAGCTTTGTCTTCAAGTTGCAGGCGCAAGAATCCGGCGGGATATATAAAAGCCCGTTTGCGGGCATTATGCCGTATTGACAGGTTCCACGTATCCAGTAATTCTGCCAAATCTCACCGGACTTGACATCAATGAACTGGACACCCTGGTTACCGAGGAGGATAAAGCGATTTGTCGCCTTATTGCGGTAACAGCGGTGATGCATATATCCCTTTACCGACAAGATTTCTTTTTTTGGCGTTCCTGTCAACGAATCAATTCCAATTCTTTGGAATTGCCTGCCTTTAGTCCATACTAACCCGTCTATCACAAAAATATCGGGAGGAGAATTGTAACCCGGCCAGGCTGGACCAGACCATAGCTGCCTGCCGTCTTTTGCCGAATATGCAGTGATTTGCTTGAAATCAGCGTAATACACCACGCCATCCTGGACAACTAACGTTGGCGATTCCCAACCCACTTCATGGCCTTTGAGCTCCGTATCTATCGGCACGTGCCACAACTCGTCTCCGGTATCTATATCCAGACAGAATAAATTATCCTGTGTTTGGTAAAACAGCCGGCTGTTCTGGGCGGCAAGGGTAGGATGCACTAATGACTTAATTTCCTTGCGCCAGAGGATATTGTCACTTGATGCATCCGCTGCTACGATAGCACGGACACCTGGAGCCGGCCTGAGGCCTCGTCTTATCTCGGAGTCTATCTGATTGGTGGTTTGCGGCTGGGTATCGATAAGCAGGACAAGCTTGCCCCTGATATGTAAAATCTGCCGGGTATCTTCTGAACCTTTATAGACCCACAGCAAATCACCCGTTGCCGCGTCAAGAACGCTGACCGGAGCGTCGATGCCGAGAGTAACATAGACCCGGTCATCTGCAGTAACGAGCCGAAAAGCCATATCCGGAGGCCCGGAACGGAACCTGCGTAAGTGGTCTGCCCAGGTCCCGATAGGTTTCTTCCAAAGAACAACTCCGTTGAAGGCATCCCGTGCTACAATGTACCACTCAGATGGCATCCGAATGTCTGCCCGCGGCCCATCGTCGATGATGTAAAAAAGCCGTCCGCCAGCAGTGACCGACGCACTTAGACTGGCAAGCTGTTCGTGGGCCCTTGCAAATTTGGGTTTTCCAATCCACTGCAGATGCTGCGGTGGGCCTACGAGCGCATCATTCGCCACGGCGTTGTTGCTCGCATCATGCAGGTAATGCGTCCATTCGTCAATCTCTTTCGGCCACGCCTTGACCATCTTCATCCACGTTCTGCCCCTCTTAATATACGCCACACCTTTCGGGCACAGCACTCGCATCACCTCATCCATTGAAATCCTGCCGAGGTCTTCAGCGACAACGAGATTAATAAGGTTGTCAGTGTAAGGCAGCCGATTGCCGTTAAGTTTGTCCACCGAGACCTTACCATATATACCGAGAGAGTTAATATACTCGCGGGCGTTTTGCACATTCTTTGCGTTAGCATTCAGGCCGTGCACCAGATAGCTGTCACTTGCGCGCAGCGCAGCCGTCAGCTTCCCGTCCCCACAGCCGATATGGACCACAAGCCCACCGGTAATACTTGTTGCATCTAAGATTTTCCGAGCCTCTTTCACCTGAGCCGACTGCCCAGCCTTTGACACCGACAATATGCACGCTGCTGCCAGGAAACCAGCAAGAATTATAGATATTAGCCTTCCGTTTTTCATTAGATTTATCCTTTCCACTTTAAGATATGCCGTATTGTGTTAATACTGTGCATCCTCACAAAACATGCTGTTAATATGTAGTAGTCTGATGACACAATCAGATTATACCCTGCCCTCACATTCTGAGCAATGACTATCTGAAGTTCTATATCGACGATGTACTTAAGGATAGTATCAGCGGAGAGGTAAACTGGCAGAAGAAGTCATATAGTGTCAGCGGCGCCGGCAGCCATACCCTGAAATGGGTCTATGACAAGGACTATAGCGTAGACGTGAATGACGATTGCGGCTGGGTGGATTGGGTGCAGTGGACAGGCTCACCGGATCCAACCCCGGACCCACCCCCGGATCCGACAAAATGGAAGACGATTGACTACACGTATGACCCGGCCGGCAGGCGCATCAAAAAGACGATCGATGATGATTACAGCCTCAAATACATCTATGACGGCGGTAACGTTATCGCTGAATACGACCACGATAACTTCCTCCTGCGCAAATACATCTACGGCCCGCGCGTTGATGAGCCGGTCTGTATGATAGACGTGGCCGACAGTAACGCGGTGTACTACTATCACTACGATGCTCTGGGTTCTGTGGTGGCCTTAAGTGATTCTAACGGCGATACCGTCCAGACCTACGAGTACAGCATCTACGGCCAGGTGGCGGCCGAAGACCCCAACTTCCTTACCAATCCCTACATGTTCACCGGCCGGAGATTCGATATAGAAACAGGACTTTACTATTATCGCGCAAGATATTATAATCCACACATAGGCCGATTTATGCAGACCGACCCTGTCGGCTACGGCGATGGGATGAACTGGTATGCCTATTGTAGAAATAACCCGCTGGCCTTCGTGGACCCTAGTGGGCTCATCGCAATCGCATTCTATGACCCGGATGATCCAGGAGGGCCGGGCAGGGCAAGTGGTCACGACTTTCTGGAGGCTGCCGATGATTTCGTCGATGACGAAGGTAATTTGTGGTATTTCCCAATGCTGAGCGCCCGAGACGTAATAATGAAACTTGCAGAATTGCGGGACATGGGCGTCAACGTTACAGACGTGTATTTCTATGATCATAGTGCCATGGACTGGGAAACGGAGTCTAGAGGATTAGAATTCGGCAATGATGTATTCTTTCCTGAAGCTAATGATCGTCACCAAGCCGGAGAATCCAATTTCGAAGTCTTCTCTCGAATACTAAGTACCCTTTTACCAGAGGGTAGCACTATTCATCTCAGGCACTGCTCTGCCGCAGAGGGCGTTCGCGAACCAGGTACCAGTAGTATGATCGAGTATATGGCTTTATGGAGCGGTCGGGATGTGACAGGATGTACTAATGTAATCAAGTACTATGGCGCGGAAACATGGGGTAAGGACACACCTGACTACTACTATCAAGGCGAGCTCTGGAAAGCAGGGAGCAGGGAGGGAAGAACGGGCATGTTTATTATTGAGTGGTGGAGCCCATGGAACATCATCGGAAACTGGAACGATTGGCCAGCGAATCCTAATCGCCCCTTCTGACGCTTGCAATTCCAGCGGGAAAGGAGTATAATAGAGGAGTATTGATAATCGACTGAACTGAAAGAAAGGAAAGAACAATGAAAACAAGAAGAGAAATCATCGCGATAGTCTTCAGTGTGAGCGTTTGTGTGGCTGTAGGGACAGATGTCCGGGGTAAAGAACTTACAGAGTTTACGTTCGGGCAATACTACGAGCCCTATGAACCGAACATCGAGCCGAACGCTCCAGGCTATAGGCTGCCGCTGGATCTGAACGATATTGTCAACTACGACAGTGTCAGCCGCGCAATCCCTCTGGACCCAGTATCGAGTCTTATCCGGCAAAACGGCTTTGTCATCTGGGATGCTAGCTTGCCGTATTCATATCCCCTGTCGGACAATATCATTACGTGTTACGAGGACTTATATGGCTCTCACATCCCGCTTTTTTTGACAATCGATACGTTTCTTCACCTCTATCACTTTCAGTTCGACGAGACGCTCAAGGAGATCGAAAAACGCAAGTTTATCCCGGACATCAATGACCTGTCAATAGCGCTGCTGAACGATGCCTTACAGCGGTACGAGCAACTCGAAGAGGATCTTAAAGAAGCTGCGAAGCGGAATGTTGCATATCTGTCTGTGGCACAGACACTCATTGATCCTAATGCGTCTATCCCAGGGCTAGTAGAAGAAGTAGTTTTCAGCGAATTAGCCAAAATTGAGGCCCATAGCGGATTTGAGCCGAGCGATATCTTTATCTACGAGGAAGACTACTCGCAGTATGTACCCAGAGGGCATTATACACAAAGCGAAGCTCTTGAGCGTTACTTCAAGACGATGATGTGGTACGGGCGCATGGCCTTTCTGCTCAATGGCGGGCCTGAAGGGTTGATCAGTGAGTACGATGCTAAGATTCAGACTTTGCAAGCTATATTGCTGGCTACATCGCTCAAGAATGTACAGGTTGGCGAAAGAACCGGACTTGATATATGGGATCGCCTCTACACAGTGACGGCCTTTTACGTGGGCCTTGCTGATGACCTGACGCCCTATGACTACCTATGGGCCCTGGATCAGGTCTTCGACGGTGATTTTGTGCTGAGCGACCTGTTGAATGATGACAACCTGCTTGCACTAAAGACAGAGCTGTCCCTGTTGCCATCCCCAAAAATCTTTGGCGGTACAGGTAATGCCACGGTTCCCCCTGACGCTCCACCGGAATTCATCGATGAAATCCTGGACAAGAGTTCCGGATTGCGCCTGATGGGTCAGCGTTTCGTGCCGGATTCCTACATGTTCCAGCACTTGGTCTTTCCTGAGGTGGGCGGTTATCTGGGTAACTCTAATAGACGACCGTTCACTGTCGGAAGCGATGGTATGGGAGGATTCTGCCGCGCTTATGTGCGAGGTCTGGATCCGATGGCACTCCTTGGCTCACATGAGGCTTTGAAGATATTGATCGAACAAGGCGATACGGACTACTGGCACTTTTGGCAACGATTTGGCGAGTTGAAAGACGAGTTTGACGCTTTGAGCCAGACGGACTGGAATCGCAATCTATATTGGTCGTGGCTCTACACTCTCAAGTCGCTCCTATGTGAATTACCCGAAAGATATCCCAACTTCATGCGAACCGCGGCATGGCAACGGCGCCAGCTCTGTGTCGCTCTGGCCTCGTGGACACAGCTACGGCATGACACGATTCTTTATGGCAAGCAGAGCCATACTACTGCGGGCGGTATAACTGAATCTCCTCCACCAGGTTATATTGAGCCGCTCCCTGTTTTCTGGGGACGGCTGTTGTCGCTTACTCGGATGACATCACAAGGCTTGGAAGAACTTAACGTACTGACGCCCGAAGCTCGCTGGCGATTTATCCACTTGGAGGAGTTGCTCCAGCGGATACTCGACATTGTTGCCAAGCAACTCACCAACGAGGAGATCTCGTCCGAAGACCGTGAGTTTATCAAGGCCCTGCCAATGACTTTGGACTCAATCATTACAGGCGCAGAGGACATAGCCCTCAAAACGACTCTTGTGGCCGATGTGCACACAAATCCCTTGGAGGCAGAAGTGGTCGAAGAAGCCGGAGGCAAGGTCGATCTGATCGTCGTAGCCTGTCCAATGCCCGACGGCAAGGCTTTTCTGGCCGCAGGGCCCGTTTTCAGTTATTACGAGTTTAAGCATCCAATGAGCGATCGGCTCACAGACGAGGCATGGCGACTAATGCTCGATTCTCCCAATAAGCCGGAGCGGCCCAGGTGGTATGTCCCGCTGATGCGGCCCGGCGACAACTCCTCTACTATTCGCCCATGAAGCAAGGAGATAAAGAGGTCGGCAGATAAGAGATTAGGGTCAACCCTCACAATTAATGACCAGCCAGTAGAGAACAGAAATCAGCTCGTCGGGGCAAAGGCGCCCCGCCGCAGCACGGAAGCCAGTTCACAGAATGCCTTACGGCACAGGCAGAGAACGGCCGGCAGAGAACGGCCGGCAGAGGCACAAAGACACAGAGAAAAACAAAAGTTAAAAAACCTGCCCTGAGCGAAGTCGAATGGGCCTGCCCTGAGCGAAAAAAGCCCGCCCTGAGCGCAGCCTAATGGGCCTGCCCTGAATTAGCCGAAGCCAGAAGTTTGCAAATCCGCACGAACATTTTCTACCAAAACAGAGTTGATTGTCACGTAGTCTTTTTGATTAATCAAAAGGACTATGAGCTTTTCTCCTGCCCGATTAACTAATCACTCCACGCTATACGCTATACGCTTCACCATCCACAAACCGTGAATTGCATTACAACCACTATGTGGCATTGATAGGTACCTTGCATTGCCATATAGCGAATCCCATTATTTTTATGTTCCATCTCCATTGTTGAGAAGTCTTACGGGCTCATACCCTCCCTAAAATCACTATGTGTTATTGGCAGGTAGTTCGATACTATTGTCTCATTTTCGGCCCTGACGAAAGGCCAGCTTGTCGGAAATGAATCCGGGTTCCGCATGTCCGACTCCGGTCCTGACAATTAATGACCAGCCATTCCAGGCCGACCCTTAATCCGACCAAGCTGATTATCGCGAATATAGCAGGAACCGCTACAACGCCACCCTTTGAATAATCTGGCCAGGTAGTTAATGGGGCACAGTAAGGCAGAAACAACTCTGGAGTACTACCATCAAGCCAACAAAGACCAAAGGCGCATAACAGATAGATAATAGACCGCAGCATAAGATGCTATACCTCGCACTGCGAGGTATAGCTTAGTTTTTCGGCTGAGTGTTGGGACCGAACAATAACGAGAGCAAGCATCTAAGCATTAACAGGATAGAAGAGGACAGATAACGGAGGACTTGTTATATTGATTCGGCTGCCCTGCCTTCGGTGGGCTTCCTGTACCGGATGCTTTGCTCTCCACAGCGGATGTTTCGTTCACCACGGCGGGTGTCTCACTTTCCACATCCATTAAGGTTGGTACGTAGTACGTTACGTTCACTATATTTTGCTGCAGTATGCAGTATACTGCATTATAGTATACTATATATCAGTATACTACATAGAAAGACAGCGATAATACTAATCAATAGCAGAGTAATGGAATAAAAGTGACACGGAGAAGATTCGTGTGGATTGACAAATACGATTCGTGTGGGTTGACAAATAACGCGAATTGTAGATTGGGTGGACTGGCTGCAATGGAAACCCTCACAATTGTCGGCGTAGTTACGAGCGCTATGTGTCATTGACAGATACCTTGAATTGCTATGTAGTTACTGTTGCGGAAACGGTATTTGTCATTCCTGCGGAAGCGGGAATCCAGCTTTTTCGCTCTGGACCCCTGCTTTCGCAGGGGTGACATCGTCGGTTTTTGTTTTCCGCAACAGAAACTATGTAGTTAATATTATGAATGCTTTGCTGATTTTAAACTCTGTTCCGGCCCACAATAGAAATTGTCATTTTGTCTCACAAACAGTACAGGACTAAATTTGTCCTATATAAGAGGTGATAAACAATTCCAAAAATTAAGCACAATAGCTAAGACTTAATCCTATGAACCGGAGCCGAAGTTTGTAAATCACCTGCTACAGACCTGCTACATAAAAGTAGTTACGACCACTATATGTCATTGATAGGTAGCGCGATACTATTGTCTAATTTCCAGCCCACAATAGAAATTGTCATTTTGTCTCACAAACAATATAGGACTAATTTAGTCCTATACAATGGGTAATGAATGATTTCGAAAATTAAGGCATAGAGAAACTTGAGCTCCTGCTCCTGGCTTAGTGTGGTCCTGGCAGCGTGGTGGCTTTAAGTGATTCCGCCGACAAGCAAGATTCCACACGGCGCTAATTGCAGTTCTGCTCTTATCCGGTTTCTCAATCGTTCCCGAAAGATGACAGACTCCCATCTTCCATTGAAATGTATAGTTTGCCGTTCGCAACTGCCGCTCCATTGAAAACCGGTGGTGAGTCGAGCTTGTATTCAGCAATCCTTTTACCAGAGAGTGTATCGAAAACATTAAGCACTCCTCCTTTTCTTCCTTCAAATGACCCGAGTGGGTCTTTGGGGTCAACGACGTCCGGCGGCCCTGCAGTGAACAGACGCTCACCTGTTGAGACCATCGTCCTTACCCGCACGGGGATGCGTCCGGCCCACGTTTGTTTGCCGCTTTTCTTGTTCATTGCAAAGAGGATGTATCCTTTTTTGCCGGGAGTGAAATAGACTTTCGGGTCGAGGCCGCGCAGCGTGTCGAACATCCTGACGAAGTACACGGTATGTTCATCGTGTACGATGAGCCGTGCATAGGCGCTCTGGGGACCAAATGACCAGGGTGTGCGTTTGAAGTACGAGTCGTCGAGCAAGCCGGCCTTGGAGTACACCCGGCTGCTTGCCTTTCGAGCAGGTTTTTTCTGCTCTTCGAGCTTCCGATTGAACGTCAATTCGCGCATGTAGAGGAACGCATCATCACTCTGAAGTATATCCGGCAGCGTACCCATTGGGAGCTGGTAATTCTGGGAGATGTTATCGACGTCGTAGTATGGTCCCTGCAGTTTGGTCTGGCAGCGGAGTTGGCCGCTATGGGCATCGACGCCATAGAGCCGGATACCGCCGTCTAAGTGCGAGGACCTTCCCGCCGCAAAGTAAGCCGTCCCGTCAAGCACAAGGATGCTGCCGTGTACGGGCCAGGCCGATTCGAGCTGGCCGAAGGCGCCGATGCGCCTATCTTCGGGCGCAGCGCGGAATCGCCATTTAAGTTTTCCATTGGAAGCACCGAGGCAATAGACACAGCCGTCCGCAGAACCAAACAGCACCATCCCCTTGTAATAGGTTGGCGGCGAATCTATCCTTGCGCCGGCGAAGAATTTCCACAGCGTTTGTCCGTCCTTCGAATTCAGCGCTACTATTTGATGTTCGTCAGTGAGCGCTAAGAATACACGCTCACCAACAATGATGGGCGGGGAGACTTTTGAAGCCAGCTTGACGTTCCAGAGCAATTCAAGTCTTTCCGATACCTTCGCTTGAGTGGCTCCCGAACGCATGGTGTCATGTCGAAAGGTGGGCCAGTCATTCGGATTTTCGATTTTCGATTTCTGATTGTCAATTTTGCTATATGCCGGGCCTCGCTCAAGTCTGTCGGCGTCCGAGACTTTCACCGGGACCTTCCGGGTGGTGGACGCTGGAGCCAGAGCGTTAAAGCCGTTGATCTTCTCGTCAATGTAGCAGACGCAGGGGTGTGGAGGAGCATATTGGAGGCCGTTTGCCGGCATCATTCCCATATGGCAAGTCCCGCGCACCCAGTTGTGTACGGTGTGCTTGCCATTTTCGAGATCGACGTATTCGGTGCCGCGCCGACTGGCCAGAATATAGCGAGACGTGGCCTTGTTACGATAGCAGCGATGATGGTGATGGGTCTTAAAGATATTGCCGAGGGGGACACTTTTCCTGAGTTGGCCGGTATGAAGGTCGTAGCCGTTGACCTTCGTGGGCCAGGTGTTGCGCTGATTGCTTCCTTCGAGTTTCCCTTTTTCAAGCTCCGCGTTCCAGGTCCAGACAAGACCGTCGATGATGAAAACATCTTTCCATTCATACCACAGGTGCCCTATATATTTCTTGGCCTGTGTCCAGAGGATTTCTCCCGACTGGACCGAGAATCCCGCGAGTTGGTTCGGGCTGGCATGTACGAGCACGCCGTCCTGAATGATTAACGTGCCGGTCCACACGTTTCGCTGTGCGTTGATGTTGCCTGCCTTGTAGTCCGCTTCCACCGAGGGAAATGTTGTTCGCCATTTCTCCTTGCCGGTATCGAAATCCAGGCACACCACATCCTGGCCGTCAAGAAGACCTATCACCGTACCGTCTGTTGCCGTATTCAAAGTAGGATCAACTTTCGCCGGTGGTACACTGCCATGCATCGCCCTAAATCGATAGTAATCGATGGTCGTTCCGTTGTAGGCGTTTTGAGAGGTCCACAACCGCTTGCCACTCTGCGCATCGACCGCCATAATCCTGGCGCGGTCTTCCCGCAATACGGTCAAAATCAAGGTCCCATTGTGATACAATATCTCGGCGGTCTGGGCCGTCCCGTCGTATGTTTTGAGTACCTTACCCGTTTTTGCGTCGATTTCGCTTACCGGAGCATGGTAACCGAGCGTAACGTACAGTTTATCTGCGACCGCAACGAGCCGCTTTTGGATATTGAGCGGAATATCGCCGGGTCTGGGAGTGAACCAGGATGGCTTCCACGCACGCCAGCCCCAATCTTCGATAGGAACTTTCCAAAGCAGCACGCCGTTGAAGCCGTCCTGTGCGATGAGGAACCACTTGTCCGGCAATGAATGGTTGCCGAGAAGGCTGATAGGCGCCTCATCCGCAATGTAGAACAACCTGCCGCGCGAGGTTACAAGGGTCTTGACACTCGAGTCGCTTTCGTGCGAGCGCATCCACATTGGCTCGGATATCCATTGATAGTGCTTGGGCGGGGCCACGACCCTGTCATTTGCAACCGGGTTGCCGTCGGGCCCGTGCAGGAAGTGCGTCCATTCATCTATGTCCGGGGGCCAGGGTTTCGCTGCCTTAAGCCATATCCCATTGTCTTTGATAATCCGTATATCTTGCATACCTGCCGCTGCCAGTTCTGATTTGAGTCTGTCCACCGACGTGGGTGTTGACCACGACGAAGTGGAAGAGTCGCCAAGAAACACCACTCCTCGTGGTGTAAGCACTCGAAACAGCTCGTCAACCGAAAGGCCTTTCGATTTGAGCATCTGGTAGTTGTCGGCAACGATAATATTGACCAGGTTTTCGGCATACGGCAGCGGACTATACTGCGCTAAATCAGCCGACACCCGTCCATAGACACCTCGGCGGTCAATCTCTTCCCTTGCTTTGTCCAGAGATGTTTTATCGTTACAGAGTGAATGTACTGTAAAACGATTATGCCTTGAAATGGATAGTGCCAATTCGTCTTTCGTATCCCCGAGGACAACGCAAATGCCTCCCGGCAAATCACTCAGGCGCACGAAAACGTCCGCTGCCCCTGCAGCAGCTGCTTCTGTTGTGCTTTTCGCACCTGCATTAAAATGGTGCGCCAAGACGGTGCAAAAAGCGAATGTTATCAAACCTACGCGCAGTAAAGGTTTCATTCTTTTTCCTCCAATGACTTTTTTAAGGGTTATGACTTTCGTATATTCTTTTGTCGAGTGTCAATTGCATTGTTAGTGGATTATGGTCATACATGTTCCGGCACGATGAAAGGTCTTCGGTAATTGCGCGACAGGTATTCATTGGCTTGGTCGCTGAATTCGCCGACGAATCTTTCGGTGTTGGAATCCATTGTCAACCAGGGTCCAAGGATGCGAGGCGTCTTTTGCACATCCACTACGTTGAGTAACAGGTGTTCCTGGAAACGCTCGAACGCATCAAGCAGCTTTTTGTTTGACCTGACCGATTGTACTATTTCATCACGTAAGGCTGTGTGTCCGAGCCTGTAAGAAATATTTCCCATATGACACAAGGCGGTAGAAAGATGCCCTTCGAGGATGTCGGCGTTAAGGTCGCTGACTTTGCGGCTGCGCACCGCCTTGATAAAGTTCGCGTGGTGACTGCCACCGCCGCTTACCTTAAACTGCTTAATCTTTTTTCCGTTATTGTCATAGGCCCAGCCGCCGGCGAAGTAACCGTGTTCGCATTCAATCACCATGTAAGTGCGAATACCACGGTAGGTCGGGTCCATAGCAGGGTCCCCTTTCTTGCGGGGCAGATTACGCATCTCAAAGATAATCGGGGCCGGCTTGTAGTCCAAAAAGACAACCTGCGTATTTGGCGTTTGCCTGTCATCGTCCCAGATAAACTTTCCTCCGAAACTCATCACTCGTGGTGCCAGCGAGTTATAGCCTAAAACCCAGCGGCAGGTATCAATAAAGTGTATGCCGTTATTACCCAAATCACCATTGCCATACGGCCACTGCCAGTGCCAGTCATAATGCAGCTTCTTGCGCATCAGAGGTGCCATAGGCGCCGGTCCGGTCCACAGGTCATAGTCAACCGTCTCAGGAATGGGCTGAGGACCATTGACTTTACCGATACTTCCACGTTGGTCGAAGTAATAGCACCGTGCCCTTAGAATCTTGCCGAGATGTCCCTGTCGGATATACTCAAATGCCTCCATAAGCCCTTCGTCGGAGCGGCGCTGGGTGCCTGCCTGTACTATCCGATTGTATTTCCGGGCTGCTTCGACCATCTTGCGGCCTTCCCAGATATTGTGTGAGACCGGCTTTTCAACATAAACGTCCTTGCCGGCCTGGCAGGCCCAGATGGTAATAAGTGAATGCCAGTGATTTGGGGTGGCGATGATAATAGCATCGATATTTTTGTCTTCCAGGAGCTTGCGAACATCAACGTAGGTATCAACTTTTTCATTGCGTTCTTTAAATGTCTTTACTTCCCGGTCGATAAATTCTCTATCTACATCGCACATTGCCACAACGCGGACGCCTGGGATTCTCCCAAACCATTTGATATGATTGCTCCCCTGGTTGCGAAAACCCACAACAGCGACACGGACATCGTTATTAGCACCGAGCACACGGGAATATGGCGCAAGCGCTGCGGCGGCGCCCCCGGCCAAGGAACCTTTCATAAATGTACGGCGTGTAATACCCTTCATAATCGTTCTCCTTATATCTGCGATTTCTAATCAGTAACACCAGCAAACCACAATACATTACGCTATCAAAGAGGACATAATTGTTTCTACGGTCTCACTGCTGTGCCGTCGCTTCTGCGCACGGGGCTCCAATAGCCCGGATGGTCGGGCAGCGGAAACCTCGCGGCGAGCTTCTCGTCGATGTCAACACCAAGACCAGGAGCCTCGTTTACGTACATATAGCCATCCTTCATAGTGGGACATCCGGAAAAAACATCCCTTGTCCTCTGGCTGAAGCGGACGCTTTCCTGAATCCCAAAGTTTGAAATTGCCAGGTCGAGGTGTGCATTGGCAGAATGCCCTACCGGAGAAACATCACCGGGACCATGCCATGCTGTGCGGACATTGAACCATTCACATAAGGTGGCGAGCTTTCTGGCAACGCTAAGGCCGCCAATTTGCGAAATATGCACGCGTATGAAATCGATAAGTCTCTCTGCTACAAGCCCTGTCCACTCATGTGGATTGTTGAACAGCTCGCCCATAGCAATTGGCGTGCTGGTCTGCTGCCTGAGCAGTTTGAAATATCCATTGTCTTCAGAAGCGAACGGGTCCTCAATGAAGAAGGGGTGATATTGTTCCAGCTCCTTTATCAGCCGGATAGCCTGGATGGGATGTATTCGTTCGTGGATGTCATGCAGCAATTCAACTTCATCGCCACAGGCCTTCCTGATATGCTCGAACATCTTGATAGTGGCCCTTACATAGGGTCCTGGCTCCATATGTGAATCCGATGGTAAGCCAAATCCCGCGTCCTTAAAGTGAGGCTTCTCTGACAGGTGTGGCGAGCCATAGCCGCCGAGCTGTATCCGTATATGTCTGAAGCCTTCTTTCATAGCCCTGCGAACACTGTTTTCGAGTTGTGCGAGGTTCCGGCCGCCACAATGGGTATAACAGTCAACTGCGAACCGGCATTTGCCTCCAAGCAGTTGATAGACGGGCATATTCGCCCGTTTTCCCTTTATGTCCCACAGGGCCTGGTCCAGGCCGCTCAGAGCATTGTTTAGAACCGGTCCGTTGCGCCAATAGGAGCTCGTATAGGCGTTCTGCCACATATCCTCTATGTTGTCAGCGTCCCTGCCTTTTGCAAAGGGATTCAGGTATTTATCCACAGCCACAGCTACCGGCAAAGGTCGCTGATTGAAAGTGGCGCATCCCAAACCGTACAAACCCGGCTCACTCGTTTCGACCTTGACCACGCAAAGGCGTATCCCTTGTGGGGCGGTGAGAATGGACTTGACGTTGGTGATTTTCAAACGAGGCAGTCCTTTGGTTGCCTTTGTGTATGTACTTGCTATCACCCCATCGGTTTTTGAGGCAATTCCAAAAACGCCCGTCGCTACTCCCAGTCCTACCCCTTTGATAAGATTACGTCGATTCATTTTTACCTCCTTTTTCAGTTATCTGGGCACGGTTCTGGATGTCAGGGCCCTTGCTCACGGGTTTGCGATGCCACCAAGTGGCCAGGACCGAGCCGGAAACATTCATCCAGGGTCCGAAGATGGCTGGTGCTAACGCCGCAGGTGCGCTTTTGAGCACATTCATAGCAAGGCCGGAGGCCATCCCACCATTCTGCATCCCGACCTCAAACGCGACTGTTCGGCACGAGCTCTCATCCAAACGACCGGCCCGGGCAAGCCAGTAGCCTAATATATAGCCGATGAAGTTGTGGATAATCGAGACTCCAATTAAGTAGAGTCCGACTGTCATCAGATCGTCCCTGGAGCGGGCCGTGATGATGGCGATGATGTAGCAAATACCAGCCATGGACACAATAGGCAGAGCCTTGTCCATCCAGTTCTCAGGTCCTTTCAAACACACACTTATCACAAGCTTAGCCAGAGCGACCACGCCGATTAGCAACAGACCGACGATGAAGCCGTCTTTCTGCAGTGAGGCGTCGCCGTAGGTGAAAACAGCCGCCGGCGCCCAGAAAATCATGCCTGCTGCCAGCAGAACACTTGCAACTCCAATAACCGCCAATGTGCCCCCACGTTGGAAGACCTTGTGCCGACTGTAAAGAATGCGATTTGCTATCAAGCCTGCAACAATTGGGACAATAATCATGTTGATGATTCCAAACATCATATTCAGGAAGTTAATCTCGATAAACTGGCCAGCCAGTTTGTCCATCAAGAAGGGCGTCATGACCGGCGAGACTAATGTCGAGCAGGAAGTCATCGTAACCGACAAGGCCACGTTACCTCCGGCCAGAAACGTCATCAAGTTAGAGGCCACCCCGCCGGGGCAGGAACCTATCAGAACAATCCCGGCAGCTATCTCTGCTTTAAAGCCAAATATCTTAGCCAAAGCAAGACCGGTCAACGGCATGACCGAGAACTGCAGGACGAATCCTACTAAAACCGGCCAGGGCATCTTGAATACCCGACCGAAATCGGACACACTCAAGGTTGTCCCCATCCCGAACATAATAATCTGGATCAAGGGGACAATAAGTATTTTCAAATCTACTCCAAACCAGGAGCCAAAGGCTATTGGGTAGACCATCGAGACAGCCACAAACGCAAAGACCCAGACGGTAAAAGCGAAGCTCTTCAGGAACGGATGGCTCATGAAATACAGAGCTAATGAAGCAAAAAAGATAATGATAAACGGCCCGGTTTCAGAGCGATAGCCCAAAGCCAGCAGAACAACTGTAGCCAAGAGGCATATCGGAAAAATAAAGATGGCAAACTTCCGGACAATCCTTGCGACTTTTCTCATTTCTCGTTCGCTCCTTACTGGAACAAAGATAAATGTGTTATGCCTAACCTCAATTTTGCAGAAGTCTTGAACCAAGACAACTGTGTTGGACCGACGTGCACATCATATAATCGATAAGTGGCTCTTTTGCAACACTAAACTATCCAACAATAAACTCTTACCTTCCTGGTGACTCACAAAGGCCTGATGCTTTGCTGCGCTCGCAATGAGAAGTCTGCAAATCACCTGTCAAAGAGTATTAGCAGGATTCCGAATATTTTTTTTTGCTCCAGAAAATAATTTTTATTTTACTCTTGACTTTTTCTCTCGGCCTGCGTTATTATGTTGATACTTGTAGCTCGGGTGCACATGTCAAAAGCCTAAGGAAGTGTTTTCGGCTGCTAAGGAGGTAGTGGGAAGAAACGAGCATTTAAGGAGATTTTTTATAGCGCTAACAAGAACGCGAATTTTACCATGGAAATAAATTTAGAGAGGCGATTATGGTGCAAAGGCAAAAATTAACACGACGAGAGCTCTTAAAGAGTTCGGCAGTAACGGCCGGTGCCCTGGTGTTAGGCGGCGCGGCTGTACCGTTGGCGGAAGCGAGGGGCAGTGACACGATTCGTGTCGGCGTGGTCGGCTGTGGTGGTCGAGGTTCCGGCGCAGCGCGTGACTGTGTCAAGTCTTCGCCGGGAGTGAGAATAGTCGCATTGGCCGACGCTTTTGGGGACCGCCTAACAAGTTTGAAGAACGAATTCAAGGTCCGCAACAACCACTGCTTCGTCGGCCTCGACGCGTACAAAGAGCTGATGGCTCTGGACGACGTGAACCTGGTCATCCTGGGGACGCCGCCGGGCTTTCGGCCCCCGCAGCTCGCTGAAGCCATCAGACGCGGCAAAAACGTCTTTATGGAGAAACCCGTGGCCGTTTGCCCGGCAGGGATCAAGATGGTCATCGAGGCCTCGAATAAAGCAACGGAGAAGGGCTTGGCCATTGTTGCCGGCACACAGCGCCGCCACGAGCCGAAGTACGTCGAGACGATGAAGCGGATCCACGACGGCGCCATCGGCGAGATTGTCTCGGCCCAATGCTACTGGAACCAGGGCGGACTCTGGGTAGATCGTGCCAAGACCAACTGGGACAATTACAAGAGTGGCAAGTGGTCGGATGTGGAATGGCAGACTCGCAACTGGTTGTTTATCAAGTGGCTTTCGGGCGACCACATTGTCGAACAGCACGTACACAACATCGACGTAATCAACTGGGCATTCAACGCGCTTCCCGAACAGGTACACGGCCTGGGGGGTCGACAGGACCGGACGGGCCCGCAGTATGGCAACATCTTCGATCACTTCGGGGTCGAGTTTTTCTACCCCGACGACGTGCGGACTATCAGCATGTGTCGGCAGATTCCGGGCACGACGAATCGGATTAGTGAGCGTGTGGCCGGTACTAAAGGCGTCAGCAACTGTGCAGGGAGCATTGAGGGTGAGAACCCATGGCGCTACGAAGGCCCCAATCCCAACCCATACGTGGTGGAGCATGCCGACCTGATTAAGAGCATCCGGGACGGCAGCCCGCTCAACGAAGGCCAGCGCATCGCAGAAAGCACACTTTGCGCCATCATGGGCAGGGAATCAGCCTATTCACGGCAGCAGTTTAATCGGTCGTGGTTCATGAGCAGGTGCACGCTGAACTTGTTACCGCCCGATGGCCTTAAGCTCAGCGATTCCAAGCCCGTGGATCCGTTTGCAGTTCCCGGCAAGTACCAGTTGCCCGGCTTGGTGCAGAGCAAGAGAAGACGCGGTTAATCGGCGAGTGCCGGTTGACGAGATGCGTTTGCTTATTCGGCCAAATGGCTCAAAGACAACAAACAAAGGAGATTTTAAATATGACAGCGTCAAAGAAAGACAAAAGCATATCTAAGAGGAGTGCGGCCACAGCCGCCGGCGCAGTGGCATTGGCCGGTGCAGTTGCATCGAAGGTCCACGCGCGAGGGTCGGACACGATCAAAGTGGGATTGCTCGGGTGTGGCGGACGCGGCAACGGTGCCGTGCGTCAGTGCCTGCAGGCCGATCCCGGCGTGGAGGTCATCGCCGTGGCCGACCTGTTTGAAAGCAGAGTCAAGAGCAGCAGGGACAGACTCATGAGGGATAACAAATTCAAAGGTCGCGTGAAGATTGACGACGACCACCTCTTCTGGGGCTTCGACTGCCACGAGAAGCTGGCTCGATGCGAAGCAGACCTGCTGTGTATGGCGACCGCCCCGGCGTTTCGCGGGCGGCAGATGATGGCCGCCGTCAAAGCCGGCATGAACATCTTTACCGAGAAGCCCGTCGCTACGGATGTGGCCGGCTGTCGGGAAGTTATGGCGGCCTCCAAAATCGCCGAACAGAAGGGCCTGGCAATCGTTTGCGGTACTCAGCGCCGGCACGAGTTCAGTCGTGTCGAACTCATGAAGCGCATTCACGATGGCCAGATCGGCGAGCTGGTTGGCGGCCAGTGCTACTGGTACGGCGGCGGCATCTGGTACCGGGGCTATCAGGAAGGCTTAAGCGAGCTGGAGTGGCAGTGCCTCAACTGGTATCACTTCAACTGGATTTCAGGCGACCAGATATGCGAGCAGCACATCCACAACATCGACATAATGAACTGGTGTTTCAACGGTCCGCCGAAGAACTTTACCGCCGTGGGTGGCCGCGCCTGGCGCAGCTACAACGACGGCCAGGTGGGGCCGGCGAAAGAGGTCTGCCGGAAGTACAACAACGGCAGCGATGTAGATTGGGAGAAGTACAACGGGGACATCTGGGACCATATCTTCGCCGAGTTCGAGTACGCCAACGGCGCCCGTTGCCTGAGCTTCAGCGGACATAGTCCCGGTACCGGACGAGGCGATGAGAAAATCGTCGGCACCAAGGGCACCAGCAACTGCAACAACCGCATCTCGGGCGAGAACGCGTGGCGGTACGAGGGCAGAAACGTCAACGGAATGCAGCAGGAGCACATCGACCTTATCAAGAGCATTCGCAGCGGCAATCCGCTCAACGAGGGCCAGCGGATCGCCGAGAGCACGCTTACAGCCATCGGTGCACGAATTTCCGCCTACACTGGTCGCAGCTTCAGTTGGAACTGGCTGCTGAACTCCAGTAAGCAGGACATTGTGCCGAAGCAGGAGTATCTCAGACCCGGTCGCGGGGTATTCCACCCCACCGCCACCGGCCGCGACAAGCTCGTATAAGGCCAGACCGGCTTGATTACAATCTGTTAGAGCGTGTGTGAAAAGCCCGTTTCGTCATTCCGAGCGGAGCGCAGCGGAGTTGGGGAATCTGTTTTAATAGACCCCTCGACACAGTTTACCCTGAGCGAAGTCGAACGGGCTCGGGGTGACAACAAAAGAATTCCGAACTTTTCACACACCCTCTTATAGAGGGGCTTCTCGCCAACACAGTGCCGCCCCCTCTCTTGCTTTCGCACCTGTGCCTGTGTTACCGACAGGTGCAAGCAAGAAAGCGCGGGAGTAAAGGAGCGGTAATTGCTTCTTCAGTTATACAGCGAGTTACTGTTAGGCACACTTACTTTCTGTGATTAGTATAATGACTTGGCTACCTCTTGCGCAAATACATCTACGGTGCGCGCGAGGGGTGTCAGCTTCAAGCGAGTCCCGAAAAACTTGTCCCCGAGAAAGCGGAGAAACTGAAAAAACAAGGGACAGTCCCGAATGGTGGTTGCTTAAAAACTTTTGGGTATCTGAAAAGAGCATTCTTGGGCCCAAAACCGCTATTCACTAAAGCATACGCTGTCGCCCGTTATGTGAGTCTTACTGAAGAGCCGGATGTGTTATGTGGCGCCCGCACTTATGTGGCGCCCAGGCGAATAAACATAGCTGTACCACATTTTGGAACTGTTGAGCACCACATAACTAAATGGCTATAGGGAACGCAAGAACGACATCAAATTACTATCT
>Ga0209979_1000731_pt1 | contig 41425 bp, 34 predicted proteins | sample AnhtaG_FD_183114 | JGI IMG/M metagenome (GOLD analysis project Ga0209979, IMG submission 183114) | Deep subsurface microbial communities from Anholt, Denmark to uncover new lineages of life (NeLLi) - Anholt_01485 metaG (SPAdes) (version 2) | ecosystem: Environmental > Aquatic > Marine > Oceanic...
TATGGTAGGAAGTAGAAGGAGAACTATTTTAAATCGGAGTAATAATCTCGATATTCTTATCTTTCAATATATCCAGATATTCATTTGGTAATGGTTTATCTGTTATTACGGCATCTACATTTTCAATGCCAGTTGTCCGGAAGATAGATGCCTTATTAAATTTACTGGAATCCAATAGAAGATAATGGAGTCTTGAATTTTTAAACATCTTTACTTTTATATTTCCTTCAAGTATATTAGACTCATAAATTCCTTTTTCATCTAACATTGTGCAGGAGAAGAAAAATTTATCGACATTTATATTTGCCAACATATTTTCTGCAAGTGGGCCTACCGTTGAAAAGTAACCCTGTCTTGTATTCCCTCCAATAAGAATCACATCTATTTTATAATTATCCATTAATTCAATTGTTGTGTATAGATTATTAGTAATAACATGAACACTTTTTGCCGAGTGGGCCAATGCACGGGCAAATTCATAACAGGTTGTACTCGTGTCAAGGAAGAGGGTATCTCCTGATTGGACAAATTTTTGGGATAATTCTGCTATAATACGCTTTTGTTCAAGATTGTTACTAAGTCTTTCGTGGAATCGTTTGTCATAATTTCTTACTATTTTAATGGAATTATGTTCTTTTATTATAGTCCCTTGTTCCGCTAATTTTTTTAGGTCTCTTCTCATAGTAACCAGAGAAACGTCTAATGTTTCTGCCAACTCTGTAGGGGAAATGAAATTACCATTTTCTAATAAATCGATAATTTTTTCAAGTCGTTTTGCTCTAACCATATTATATTATTCCTTTCCTATTTTAAAATAAAAATTTATAGAATATTTTTAATTATTTTTAATATATTTCATAATTTTCTGTCAAATTATGTTTGGCAATAACAATATTATTATAACATATGATTATAAAAAGTCAAAATAATGATAAATAAATGATAAATAAATGATAATAAATATTTGACATACCGATTATTATCTGATAATATATTATTGTATAAGTTTCATTTTATAATAAAAAGGAGGAAAAAATAAATAAAATGAAAAAGCAAAAATTTATACTAATGGTGGTTTTGATCGCAATTTTTATCTCATCCATGGTTTCTTTTGTGGGAGCAAAAGAAAATGTCCGAATTGCTATGCTGGTTAAAAACTTGGGGAATGCCTTTTTTGAGGCTTGTAGGGATGGAGGATTGGAAGCTGCCAAAGAACTTGGTGGAATTGAATTTATTTTTCAAGGACCCACCACACCCACCGCTGAAGGCCAGATAGAAATTATTGACTCATTTATTGCCCAGAAAGTAGATGCTATTGTTATTTCTGCAAATGATGTAGATGCTCTGGTCCCTATTTGTAAGAGAGCAATGAAGAACGGAATTACAATAATTTCCTTTGATTCAGGAATTGCGCCAGAAGGACGAATACTTCACTTAGCTCCATCAAGTAGTGAGTTTATTGGTAGAAGCCAGGTAAAAATGTTGGCAAATTTAGTTGACTACAAGGGTGAAATTGCTATTTTGAGTGCTTCTTCCCAGGCTACCAACCAAAACATCTGGATTGAATGGATGAAAGAAGAACTGAAAGAACCTGCTTACAAAGATATGAGTTTAGTTGCGGTGGTATATGGTGATGATCTTTCGGATAAGAGTTACCGGGAAGCAACGGGGCTATTTAAATCTTACCCTGATTTAAGAGGGATTATTTCACCTACAACTGTTGGTATCGCGGCAACTGGAAAGGCATTAGAAGATGCTGGAAAATCAGGAAAGATTGAACTCACCGGTCTTGGCTTACCCTCTGAAATGAAGCAATATATCAAAAATGGTACCTGTCGACAAATGTCTCTCTGGAATCCCATTGATTTAGGATATTCATCAACTTATATTGCCTATAAACTGGTTAAAGGTGAATTCCAGGGTAAAGAGGGCGAAGTTATGAAAGTCGGTAGAATGGGAGAAATTAAGATAGGGTTAGGTAACGAAGCAGTAATGGGCGAACCATATATATTTGAAAAAGATAATATAGATAAATTCGCTGCTATTTATTAATAGTTAATAGTTTGGTTATTGTTTGAATTAGAAAATCTATAAGTAAAGCGGGGTTAACCATATCCCGCTTTACTTATAGATACCCCAGGAAGAAAGAGGAATTTTTGTTTTATGAATAATTGTATTCTTGAAATGAAGGGAATTAAAAAGTATTTTTATGGCGTTAAAGCACTTGATGGAGTAGATTTTAAAATAAGAACTGGTGAAGTACATGCTCTTATTGGTGAAAATGGTGCCGGGAAATCGACTCTGGTAAAGATTTTGGCCGGTGTACATCAACCTACTGCTGGCACCATCATTTTCCACGATAAACCTGTTCAATTTCCATCTCCCCTATTTTCACAACAGGCTGGAATATCTGCTATACACCAGGAAGCTACAATGTTCCCTGATCTCTCCGTTACTGAAAATATCTTTATGGGTCATCATATTATAAATAAATCCAATGGACTGCTTTCTTGGAAAGAAATGAAAGATAAAACCCAGATACTTCTTGATAAGCTTGAATTGGATATTCGCCCCGATACTAAAGTAAAAAATTTAAGTGTTGCTCAAAGGCATATGGTGGAGATTGCAAAAGCACTCTCACTGAATGCAAAAATAGTAATTATGGATGAGCCAACCTCTGCTCTTACTCTTAAAGAAGTTGAATATCTATATAAAATTATTAGAAAATTAAAATCAGAAGGAAAAGCCATCATCTTTATTTCTCATAAATTTGAGGAGATCTCTGAAATTGCAGATTATTTTACCGTACTGAGAGATGGGAAATATATTAGTGAAGGAAAGATTGCCGATGTTAGTATAGACAAAATTATTCAGATGGTGATTGGGCGCAGTCTTAAACACATGTATCCGAAATTAGAGGCAGAGCAAGGCGATATTATCCTAAAAGTTGAAAATCTTACCAAGATTGGCATATTTAAAAATATATCTTTTGAGTTGCATAAAGGTGAGATACTGGGATTTTTTGGATTAGTGGGAGCGGGGAGATCAGAAGTAATGCAGACCATTTTTGGAATTGAACCGATGACCTCGGGGGGAGTTTTTATTAATGGAAAAAAAGTTAAAATTACCAATCCCGAAGATGCCATGAATTATGGCCTTGCCTATGTACCTGAAGACCGACAGATACAAGGCGCTATTTTAGAAATGAACATCAAAGAGAATGTAACCCTATCAATAATAAATAAAATCAGTAGACATTTTTTCCTGGATAGCCAGGAGGAATTAAAAATTACTGATAGATACGGAAAATTTATAGAGATAAAAGCCTCAGGTTGGGATCAGTTGGTAGAAGATCTCTCCGGAGGTAATCAACAGAAGGTAGTCCTGGCTAAATGGATTGCCACTAAACCACGAATATTGATTATGGATGAACCAACCAAAGGGATTGATGTAGCCACCAAAGCTACTGTACATAATTTTATTTCTGAACTCGCAAAACAAGGGGTAGCAGTAATTCTTATTTCCTCTGAACTTCCAGAGATTCTCGGTATGTCTAATAATATTGTAGTAATGCATGAGGGGATTATAATTGCTAAATTTACCCGCGAAGAAGCCAATTCTGAAAAGATAATTAAAGCTGCAATTGGGAGTATTTCAAAGTGAGGGGATTTTAAAAATGATGAGTTTGTTTAAGAAAAGAGAGTTTAATCTTTTTGTTTTTATTTTATTTATAATATTTGGGATTAGCTTGAGAACTCCCAGTTTTTTAAAGCTTAGTAACCTTGTTGATATTTTAAATGATACTGCTATTCTGTCTATGGTTGCCATCGGGCAGCTTATGATTATTGTTACAGGAGGTATAGATTTGTCTGTCGGTTCCAGTGTTGCTTTAAGCGGTATGAGTGTGGCACTTTTAAATCAATATCACCCTGAAATTCCCATCTTTATGATTATTTTAATTTCAATAACCATTGGACTCCTGCTTGGTTCGATAAACGGTTTACTGGTTTCCCGGGCTAAAATTCCACCTATCATTACTACTCTCGGGACTATGAGTATATATAGAGGTTTGGTATTCGTACTCTGTAAAGGAAGCTGGGTTAGTGCTCATGAGATGACCGAGGCTTTCCGTGGTTTTCCCAGAAGAAGTTTTTTAGGTATATCCAGTCTTATATATATATCGATACTAATAGTAATATTATTTTTAATTTTCTTGAATTTAACCAGGACCGGAAGAGAAATTTACGGAGTAGGTGGTAATAAGATAGCTTCCCAATATGTGGGCATTAACTTTAAAAAGATTAATTATCTTGTCTTTGCCTTATGTGGAGGGATTACTGGTTTAGCAGGATTTCTCTGGGTTGCTCGTTATGCCGCTGCTCAAAGTGAAACTGCTATCGGTTTTGAACTGCAGACTATTGCGGCCTGTGTAATTGGCGGGGTAAGTATTATGGGTGGTTCCGGGACGATTATCGGGGTTATGCTGGGGGCTTTTTTTATTGGAATTGTTTATAATGCTCTAACTATGATTAATGTTTCGCCCTTCTGGCAGATGGCAATTCAGGGCTTTATTATACTTTTTGCAATTATAATAAATACTGTTATGGATAAACGCAATCAGCAACTGATGTTAAGAAGGAGAAGTTTTAATGAATAAGCAAAATGATGTACTTGATATTAAAAAAATCAGAAAAACGTCCTGGTTAGATATTCTGTGGCAATGGGAAATTATTCTCCTTTTTATTTTTATTATGATTATAATAATAAATTCTAATCTATCTCCCTATTTTTTAGATTATACTAATCTTATGAACACTACTTTTAATTTTATGGAAAAGGCGATAATTGCTCTTCCCATGATTTTTGTCATTATATGTGGCGATATTGATATTTCTGTTGCCTCTACTATAGCTTTATCTTCAGTTTTTATGGGTATGGCATCCCATGCCGGAGTGAGTACTGCGGGATTAGTTGCGATAGGACTTTTTTCAGGTTCGGCGGCAGGTTTTTTAAATGGTTTCATTATAACAAAATTTGGAATTCCTGCGATTGCTGTTACTCTGGGAAGTATGTCCCTGTTTAGGGGGATTGCTTATGTAATTCTTGGAGATAAGGCATTTACTAAATATCCACCATCTTTTGCTTATTTTGGGCAAGAATACATTGGGAATACCATGATTCCTTTTGAATTAATTCTCTTTTTCATACTGGCAATAATTTTTGGCATAATTTTACATAAAACTACTATGGGACGGAAGGTATTTGCAATTGGGAATAATTCTACTGCTGCTCGTTTTTCAGGGATACCTGTAAACAAAATACGTCTTATTATTTTTACAGTTACCGGTCTCTGTTCAGGATTAGCCTCAATCCTACTCACTTCGCGGATTGGAAGTACACGTCCAAATATTGCTAGTGGTTGGGAGCTTGAGATTATAACGACGGTTGTGCTGGGTGGAGTAGCTATTACCGGGGGAAAGGGGAATGTTTTTGGTGTAATTATTTCTATTTTTATAATTGGATTTCTTAAATTCGGAATGGGTTTAATTAATGTTCCTGGTAAAGTTATGAATATTATTATAGGATTATTGTTAATCTTAGCGATTATGCTTCCCCAATTACTTGAAAGATTAAAGCCCAAAAATAGTTTTAGTAATGTTAAAAAATAGATTTAGGAGAAGGTTGATGAAAAGAGTAGCATTTAAAATGAAATTAAAAGCTGGCTTTGAAGAAGAATATAAAAAGAGACATGATAAAATCTGGCCTGAACTTAAAGAGGAATTATCCAGGGCGGGAATTTATGACTATTCCATATTTCTTGATAAAAAAACACTTACTCTCTTTGCGGTGCAAAAATTAAAAGATAATAATACAGTTGAAAAACTTCCTTCGAAGGAGATAATGAAAAGATGGTGGAATTATATGAAAGATATTATGGAAACCAATCCGGATAATTCCCCGGTTACTGCCCCTTTGGAAGAGGTTTTTCATTATGAGAGGCTCAAAGAAAGGAAAATATAGTAATGGATAATGAAAAGTTTGTTCAGGCATTCAACATAGCGAAAGAAAGATATGCCGAGCTTGGCGTAGATGTTGATGCTGCCTTAGAAAACTTAAGCCAAATATCACTTTCTATACACTGCTGGCAAGGAGATGATGTTGGAGGATTTGAAAGGCCTGACTCAGGATTATCAGGGGGTGGGATCCAGGTTACTGGTAATTATCCAGGTAAAGCAAGAAATGTTGATGAACTCAGAATGGACTTAAAACAAGTATATTCTTTAATACCGGGCAAACACAGATTGAATCTTCATGCTATATATGGTGATTTTGGTGGAAAATATGTTGATAGAGACCAGATAGCTCCAGAACATTTTAAGGGATGGATTGAGTGGGCAAAAGAGAATGATTTGAAAATTGATTTTAATTCCACCTGTTTTTCTCATCCAATGGCTCACTCTGGCTTTACCTTGAGCAGTAAAGATAAATCTATCCGTGATTTTTGGATAGAACATGTCAAGAAAGCGAGAGAAATAAGTGCATTTATTGGCAAAGAACAAAATGGTCCGTGTATTCATAATTTATGGATTCCAGATGGCTCAAAAGATATACCCATTGATCGGTTTGGTCATAGAAAATTATTAAAAGAATCATTAGATGAAATATTTGAAGTAGAATATGATAAGAGTGAAATAAAAGATGCCCTTGAATCTAAACTTTTTGGTATTGGCAGCGAAGCATTTGTGGTGGGATCTCATGAATTCTATTTAGGATATGCTCTTACTCATGGGAAAATGATATGTCTTGACCTTGGACATTTTCATCCTACTGAATTAGTTGCCGATAAGATATCTTCCATTTTGCAATTTTCAGATGAATTAATGCTTCATGTAAGCAGGGGAGTAAGATGGGACAGTGACCATGTAGTTATTTTAAATGATGATATACGTTATCTATGCGAAGAAATAGTTAGAAGTGGAAATATTAATAATATTCATATCGGTCTTGATTACTTTGATGCGACTATGAATAGAATTGGTGCCTGGACCATTGGGGCAAGAGCTACTTTAAAAGGTTTGTTAATTGCTTTTTTAGAACCGACAGAAAAGCTTAAAGAATATGAGGAAAATGGTGATAATTTTGCGAGATTAGCCCTTCTTGAAGAATTAAAAACTATGCCTTTTGGCTCTATCTGGGATTATTATTGTCAGAAGATGATGAATGTTCCTCTTAATAGATATATAATAGACAATATTCATGATTATGAAAAGAGGTTAACAAATAAAAGAAATTAAGAGTGCAGGATGAGAAATAAAGAAGAGAGGAATATAATATGAAAAAAATACCAAATAACAAAGACGAGATTCTAAATAAACTAATAAAGCTTTCTAATAATCTTGGAAGAGAGAATTATCATCTTGCAATTATTGGCGAAGGTAATACTTCAGCAAAGATTGAGATTGAGAATATTGCTGAGAGTTTTTTTGTAAAAGCAAGTGGAATCCAGCTTGCTACAGTAGGTGAGAAAGATTTTATTCAAGTGCATTTTGAACCAATTATGCAGCTTATAAGCATGGAAAATCCTACTGTTGAAGATATTAACAACATCTTTGAAAAAGCAAAAGTAGATAAAAAATGTGAGGCGAGTCCCTCTGTAGAGACCTTATTGCATGCTATTTGTCTTAATCTGGGGGGAGTAAATTTTGTAGGTCATACTCATCCCACAGCAGTGAATAGATTGACCTGTTCAAAAAGTTTCCCGGAGAATCTGAAAGGGAGAATTTATCCTGATGAAATTGTTCTATTAGGAAAAGAATCGGTCTTTATTCCTTATACGGATCCAGGGGTTAAACTTGCTCAAAAAGCAAAAAAGGAAATTGAAATATTTTTAGATAAACACGGAGAGAGACCTAAATCTATTTATATTCAGAACCATGGATTTGTTGCTTTGGGGTCTACCCCGAATGAAGTAGAAAATATTACTTTAATGGCAGATAAGGCAGCAGAAATTCGCTTCGGTGCATTACTTGCAGGGGGTATAAATACTTTTTCTGAAGATATAGTAGAATATATAACTGAAAGAGCAGATGAAAAGTACAGACAAAGGTTATTTGAAGAATAGAGGTAGGATCAAAAGGAGCAGTCTGATGAAAAAATTCATAGCTGTTGATATTGGTGCAGAGAGTGGAAGAGTGATTGTTGGTAATGTGTCGGAAATGGAAGTAATTCACCGCTTCCCTAATAATCCGGTAAAGATTAAAGATAGTATTTATTGGGATATTCTTAGAATATTCAATGAGATAAAAAAAGGTTTAAAAGAGGCTTTTAAAAAATATCCCGATCAGATATTAAGCATTGGTATAGATACCTGGGGAGTTGATTATGTCCTTTTAGACGATGATGGTGATCTTCTGGGAAATCCTTACCACTATCGAGACAAGAGAACAGATAATATAATGGAGGAAGTTTTTAGGATTATACCTAAAGAGGATATTTTTGCAGAGACTGGCATTCAATTTATGCAGATTAATACTATTTATCAATTGTACTCATTTGCAAAGAACAAACCCCAAGTTTTTAAAAACGCAAAATATTTCCTGACTATTCCCGATCTTTTAAACTACTGGTTGACTGGAATTATAAAAAATGAGTATTCAATTGCCACCACTACTCAGCTATATAATCCTATAAAAAAGGACTGGTCAACAAAGATACTGAATAAACTTGGACTTAAAAGGGAGATATTTGGAGAAATAATTATGCCCGGGACAAAAGTCGGGAAACTTTTACCTGCTATTGCTCGGGAGATTGGCACAAATTCAGAAGTAGTGGTTGTTACTCCTGCCTGCCATGATACCGCATCTGCAGTAGCAGCTGTTCCGGTTGAAGAGGATACTAATTATGCCTATATCAGTTCAGGTACCTGGTCTTTATTAGGTATAGAAACTCCTGAGTCAATTATTAACGAGATGAGTTTTAAATATAATTTTACTAATGAAGGTTCTGCAGATGGTGGTTTCAGATTTCTTAAAAACATTATCGGTTTCTGGATTATCCAGGAGTGTAAAAAATTCTGGGATGAGAATGTAAAGTCATATTCTTATGATGAGCTGACCGAAATAGCCTTAAAGTATGGTCCTGCAAATTTTAGGATCGACCCGGATGACTTAAGATTCTTAAGGCCCGGTTTAATTGATGATAATATGCCCGATAGAATCAAAGACTATTGCCAGGAAACAGGGCAAAAAGTTCCTGAAACACCTGCAGAAATTGTAAGAGGAGTTATCGAAAGTTTAGCAGATAAATATACAGAGACTATTAAGATGATAGAAGAAATTACCAATAGGACTCTTAATGAAATATATATTATAGGAGGAGGATGTCGAAACGGTCTCCTATGTCAACTTGTTGCTGATGCAACGGGGCTGCCTGTTTTTGCAGGGCCAGTTGAAGCAACTGCCATTGGCAATCTAATGGTCCAGGCAAAATCTATGGGACAAATTAAATCAATTGTTGAAGGTAGAAAGATAATCAGAAAATCCTTTGATATCAAGAAGTACTTACCTGAAGAATAAAGATAAAATTAATTAAATATAAAACATTTATTTTAAAATGCCAAATGTCTATTTTATTTTAGAGTATAGAGAAAAATTGGAAAGTCTAGGAAGGAGGATTTAAAATGGCTATACCAGTACTTATGCCCAAACAAGGACAATCTGTTGAATCCTGTCTTATTATTAAATGGAATAAAAAAGAGGGGGATAAGGTTAAAGTTGAAGAGCCTATCTGTGAAGTAGAAACTGATAAAGCAGTCTTTGAAGTAGTAGCTTCTGAGACTGGAACAATACTTAAAATATTTTACAAAGAAGGTGACGAGGTACCAGTCCTTAACACTATTGCCATAATTGGACAGCCGGGAGAGAAAATTGACCATCTTATCCCCAAAAAAACTATCTCTGTTTCTGAGGAAGAATATGTAGAGAATCAGAAAGTTATAACTCCGGATGAATCCGTTAAAAAAACAAGACCTTCTTTTGGAGCTGGCCCAATACATATATCTCCGGTTGCACGACGTTTTGCAGAAAAAAAGGGAATTGATTTCTCTAAACTTATTGGTTCAGGTCCTGGAGGAAGAATTATTAAAAGGGATATAGGAAAGGCGATATCTGAACAGGGACAACTACTCACAAAAGAACATGGCATCTCTTTTCCGGGGCCAATAAAGGAAATTCCCGTGAAAGGAGTACAACAGCTTATCGCAGAACGAATGATTAAATCTCTACAAAGTACAGCTCAGCTTACCCTGAATACCTCAGCTGATGCTTCTAATTTATTGGCCTCTCGGAAATGGTTAAAATCCAGTCCCGAAACGCTCGGGCTAGACAAAATTAATATTAATGATTTAATACTTTACATAGTAGCCAAAACTCTACCCAAGTTTAGAGCCTTAAATGCTCATTTCCTTGAGGATAAGATACTTGAATTTGAGCATGTACATCTGGGATTTGCCGTAGACTCGCCACGAGGGCTTATGGTCCCGGTAATCCGCAATGCCCATCTCTTGTCATTAAAGGAAATTTCCAAAGAAGCAAAACGTTTAAGTGCTTCATGTCTTGAAGGAAGTATTCAAGCAGATGAAATTACTGGAGGCACTTTCACGGTAACCAATCTTGGCACAATGGGGATAGAAAGTTTTACCCCTATCTTAAATGTTCCCCAGGTGGCAATTCTTGGTGTATGTAGTATTTATCTTAAGCCACTTATGAAAGAAGATAAAGTACAGTTTATTCCTCATTTAGGATTATCACTTACTTTTGATCACCGTGCTGTAGATGGTGCTCCTGCAGCCAGGTTCCTTCAAGAACTTACTACAGTACTGGCTAATTTCAATTTAAAATCTATAGAATAACAGGAGAAATAGCTATTGGCACTTTTGCAGAAAGGAGAAAACTATGCCTAAATCTATTTTTATTGACCCTAAAGAAGTTAGAAAACCACAGATCTTAAAAATAAACGACATTCCCGTAAATCAGTACAAACCTGATATAAAAAAAGAGATAAAGAAGTTTGGAGAGGAAAAACTCCTTAAGATTTACTATGATATGCTTATAATTCGAGAATTTGAATCCATGCTTAATTCTATAAAAACCCAAGGATCTTATGAGGGAATTGAATACAATCATTTAGGCCCTGCTCATTTATCTGTCGGCCAGGAATCATCTGCTGTGGGTCAGTGTATACATCTAAGTGTTGAAGATTTTATTTTCGGTTCCCATCGTAGTCATGGAGAAGTCTTAGCTAAGTGTTTTTCAGCTATAGATGGGCTAGATGAGAATGGACTTCTGGAAATAATGAAATCTTATATGGATGGAGCCTGTTTGAAGGTGGTAGAAAGGGGACATAAAGATGATATCAAATCACTTGCCCAAGATTTTGTACTATACGGAGTTCTTGCAGAGATATTTGGACGGGCTAACGGTTTTAATAAGGGTTTGGGCGGTTCAATGCATATTTTCTTCGCTCCCTTTGGCAGTATGCCCAACAATGCTATCGTAGGAGGGGCAGCGGATATTTCGGTGGGCGCTGCTCTTTTTAAAAGAATTAATAGAAAGCCAGGTATGGTAATTTGTAATATCGGTGATGCTTCTATGGGCTGTGGTCCGGTATGGGAAGCAATTATGTTAGCAGCAATGGATCAATACCGCACCCTTTGGGATGAAGACATTGGAGGTGCTCCTCCTATTCTATTTAATTTCTTTAATAATTTCTATGGGATGGGAGGTCAAACCTCAGGTGAAACTATGGGTTATAAAATTCTTGCCCGAATAGGAGCTGGGGTAAACCCTGAAAACTTGCATGCTGAACGGGTTGATGGTTATAATCCTTTGGCAGTGGCCGATGCTATTGAAAGAAAGAAAAAAATTCTTCTCAAAGGAAATGGTCCGGTTCTTCTGGATACCATAACTTATCGAATTTCAGGTCATTCGCCATCAGATGCATCTTCTTATAGGACCAAAGAAGAAATTTCTGCCTGGCAAGAGACTGATTGTATCAGAGAATATGGAAATTATCTTAAAGAAAATAGAATTATAACTTCTGACAAAATAGAGATGTTTAAGAAAGAAGTGATACAAAAAATTACCAAAGCTTTAAAATTAGCTATTTCACTCGAGATATCGCCCAGGGTTAAAGTTGATTTTATTGAAACGGTAATGTTTTCCAACCAGTACAAAGATAGAATGGAACAACGAACACCAGAAGTCCTTATCCCCAAAAAAGATAACCCCAGGGTTAGATCGCTTACCCATAAATACCGTTTTGCTTTAGATGAAAATGGTAAAGCTTACCCCAAGATAAAAGTCTTTACCTATCGTGATGCACTCTTTGAGGCCATGCTTTATCGTTTTTATAAAGATCCAACTATGGTAGCTTATGGAGAAGAAAACCGTGACTGGGGTGGGGCATTTGCCGTATATCGAGGTTTAACCGAAGCTCTTCCCTATCATCGATTATTCAATACACCAATTTCTGAAGGAGCAATTGTGGGATCAGGTGTAGGATATGCTTTAAGTGGTGGACGTGCGGTGGTAGAACTTATGTATAGTGATTTTATCGGACGGGCAGGGGATGAACTTTTCAATCAGGTATCAAAATGGCAGTCAATGTCAGCAGGCCTTCTTACTATGCCACTTACCATTCGCGTTTCAGTAGGGAATAAATATGGGGCTCAGCATTCTCAAGACTGGACTAGTATACTTGCTCATATCCCTGGTCTTAAGGTAATGTTTCCAGCAACTCCCTATGATGCAAAGGGGATGCTGAATCTTGCTTTACACGGTTCAGATCCGGTAGTATTTTTTGAAAGCCAAAAACTTTATGATACAGGAGAATTGTTTGTTTCCACCGGAGTTCCCGAAGATTATTATGAAGTAACAGAAGGCGAACCAATAGTTAGAAAAGAAGGAAAAGATGTTACTATTCTCACCATAGGTGCAGCTCTTTATAAGGGAATGGAAGCTGCAGAAGAACTTGAAAAGAAATATAAAGTTTCAGCAGAAGTAATCGACTTGAGATTCATTAATCCCTTAAACTATGATTTGATTATTAATTCTGTAAAAAAGACCGGCAAATTAGTGCTTGTCTCTGAGGCATGTGAACGTGGTTCTTTTCTCCATACCATTGCTTCAAATATTACCCAATTTGTTTTTGATTATCTTGATGGTCCTGTGATAGTAGTGGGTTCCCGTAATTGGATTACTCCAGCAGCAGAGGTGGAATCTATTTTCTTCCCCCAAAAAGAGTGGATTATCGATGCAATTCATGAACGTCTTTATCCTTTAGATGGGCATCAAGTTACAACTAACCAGTCTACAACTGAGCAGATAAGGAGAAATAAATTTGGGGTATAAGATTTTTATTGAAGATTAAAATTGGTTCGAGATAAAAAAAATGAAGGATAAAATTATTCAGGAAATAAATAGCAACCTTAAGGAAACCAGACTTTCTGGAATGAAGAAGATTTTCAATCTAATACAGAAAAGAGAAGAACAATTTAAAAAAACAGAAGAAGTAAATAATCATGTGCATACTATCTATTCTTTTAGTCCTTATTCACCTTCAATGGCTGCTTATTTGGCCTGGAAGGGTGGCCTTCAAGCTGTTGGAATTATGGATCATGATTCTGTTTCCGGTGGTAAGGAGCTAATAGATGCTTGTAAGATAATTGGCATTGCCTCTACTGTAGGATTTGAATTACGAGTAAATTTTTCCGAAACTATAGTTGAAGGAAGAAAACTGAATAATCCAGATTCTAAAAATATAGGCTATATTGCTATTCATGGTATTCCTGAATCAAAGTTAGAAGAAGCAAAGAAATTTTTAAATCCAATCCAGATAGCGCGAAATAAAAGAAATAAAAAAATATTGGATAAACTAAATAAATTAATTAAAAATTACGGGATGGAAGAAATTGATTTTAAAAAAGAGGTTTATAATATTTCCCAGGCACAGGAAGGTGGGAGCATTACCGAACGTCATATCCTTTATGCCTTTGCCAAAAAAATTATTCAGAAAGTGGGGAAAGGGAGGGAACTCATTATATTTCTGCAGGATAATCTTGGTGTAGAGCTTTCCGAAAAGATTAAAGAGTTTCTCTTAGATAAAAATAATCAATATTATTTATATGACCTTTTGGGAATTTTAAAAAGTACCTATTTAGATAAAATTTTTATTCAACCAGACTATAAGGAATGTATATCTGTATACGAGGCTGTAAACTTTTGTAATTCTATAAATGCTATTCCTGCCTATGCTTATTTAGGAGATGTAAGTGATTCACCAACAGGTGATAAGAAGGTGGAGAAGTTTGAAGATGATTTTTTGGAAGAATTGATTTCTGAATTAAATAAAATTGGTTTTAAGGCAATTACTTATATGCCACCACGCAATACTTTAACTCAGCTTTTACGTTTGCAAAGACTCTGCAAAAAATATGAGCTTATGGAAATAAGTGGTGTGGATATAAATAGCCCTCGGCAATCTTTTAATTGTCCCACAATTCTAAGATCGGAGTTTACTCATTTAATTGAAGCAACCTGGGCTCTTATCGCCCATGAAAAACTAGCGAATTACAGTGAAAAATATGGTTTATTTAATAGCAGAAATCCACTAAAAGATAAATCACTTAAAAAGCGGATTAGGATATATAGCGAAATTGGTAGAAAAATAGATAAAAGACATCCTAAGCTTGCTTATGAAAAATTGAATTTTTAGTTAATTTGCTTTTAATATTGTTTCTCGGAGGGGAAAGATGAAAAATATCTATATAGAAACAATTGCCCCGCTTTTACGCGGGCTAACCTTTGATGGGGAGAAAGGGAATATTATTATATTCGAAGACGATCTTGGCAAAGTAAGTTTTGCCCTTACTCTTAAAAATCGGAAACTTATTCTATTTGGGGAAATTACCCCTGAAAAAAATAGATTATGTGATTTATTCCCTCTTTATTTGAAGACAATAAAAGATAGTTTGTCATTTGATAAAAAACAGTTTGAGGAGAAGATAATTGATTATACGGTTAAAAAGTTCCAAGTTTATGTTGAAAAATATAATCAAAACCCAAAAGTAGTAATAATGGAGAATGTTGGCATCTTTTACTTAGGAGAATCTTATGATGAAGTGATCAACATAAAAAATAATTTTGAAGATATTTTAAAAAACATGATTGGTGAATCTAAAACTTCTGAGTCTCGACCTTGCAGAGAGAGAAAAAATTCAAAGATAATAACAAATAGTAGCAGCGATCGAATTTCAGAAGAATACTATAATGAAAAAAAAATAGATAGGAATGATATAGTAAAAAATAAAATAGCAGTAGTGACCGGAGGTGCTCAGGGCTTTGGAGAAAGCATAGTAAGAGAGTTGACGAAATCAAAATGTTTAGTATTCATTGCAGATCTTAATATTGAAGGAGCTTGCCAACTGGCAGAGGAGCTAAATATTAAATATAAAAGGACAACAGCTTTACCCATAAAAGTAGATGTGACGGATGAAGATTCTGTTAATGAGATGATATATGAGATTGCTAAAAAAGCAGGTGGCATCGATATTTTCATAAGTAATGCAGGAGTATTAAAGGCAGGTAGTGTAAAAGAAATGGATTTTGCCACCTTTAATTTTGTAACTAATGTAAACTATATAGGCTACTTTCTTTGCACGAAACATACCTCTAAAGTTATGGCGCTTCAAAATATACCCAGTGGAAAGTATTTTACCGATATTATTCAGATCAACTCGAAATCTGGGCTTAAAGGTTCCAATAAAAACAGTGCTTATGCAGGAAGCAAGTTCGGAAGTTTAGGTCTTACTCAGAGTTTTGCTTTAGAACTAATTGAGGATAATATTAAAGTAAATTCTATTTGTCCGGGAAATTTCTTTGAAGGTCCTCTATGGGCTGATCCAGACAAAGGTCTTTTTGTTCAATACCTTAGAACTGGGAAAGTTCCAGGTGCAAAAACCATTGAAGATGTGAAGAGATTTTATGAGTCAAAGGTTCCAATGAAGAGGGGCTGTACCGGTGAAGATGTAATAAAGGCTATTTATTATATTGTCGATCAAAAGTATGAAACAGGCCAGGCTATTCCAGTAACCGGCGGCCAGGTAATGCTGAAATAAATTATTTTGAGTTTGGGATATATTAATGATGAAAACTAAAGCAGTAAGGTTATATGGAAAAAATGATTTAAGACTCGAAGAATTTGAACTTCCTCCAATTAGGGATGATGAAATTCTCGCTCATATTATTTCTGATAGTCTCTGTATGTCTTCTTATAAAGCAGCAATTCAGGGAGCTAATCATAAGAGAGTTCCAAACAATGTAGCCGATAACCCAGTTATAATCGGGCATGAATTTTGTGGTGAAATTGTAGATGTTGGTAAAAAATGGCAATATAAATTTAAATCAGGTCAGAAGTTTGCTATCCAACCTGCTCTAAATTATCAAGGAAGTCTTGATGCTCCCGGTTATTCATTCCCCTATATAGGTGGTGATGCCACTTATATTATTATCCCCAATGAAGTGATGGAAATGGATTGTTTATTAGAGTATAAAGGAGAAGCTTTTTATGGGGGGTCCCTGGCAGAACCAATGTCTTGCATAATAGGATCTTTTCATTCTACTTATCATACAATTCCAGGGAAGTATGTTCATAATATGGAGATAGTAGAAAATGGAAATATGGCAATTTTAGCTGGAGCAGGTCCGATGGGTCTTGGGGCGATAGATTATGCTATACACAGTGACAGAAGGCCTAAATTATTAGTGGTTACTGATATTAATGAGGCGAGATTGAAAAGAGCCTCCTTAATCCACACTACAGATGAAGCTAAAAAGAGAGGGGTTGAGCTAAAATATATAAATACCAAAGATATAGAAAATCCGGAAAAACACCTCATTTCAATAACTGGCGGTAAAGGGTACAATGATGTATTTGTTTTTGCACCGGTAAAAGCAGTTGTAGAACAGGGGGATAAAATTTTAACTAAAGATGGCTGTCTAAATTTCTTTGCAGGGCCCACTAATCCAGAATTTTCAGCTTTGTTAAATTTCTATAATGTTCATTATCTTTCAACTCATCTGGTAGGGACCAGCGGAGGAAATACTAAGGATATGATTGAATCACTACAGATGATGGAAAAAGGTTTTATAAATCCTGCTGCGATGATCACTCATATTGGAGGATTAAATAGTGTAGTCGATACTACTTTAAATCTTCCAAAAATACCAGGTGGCAAAAAGCTAATCTACACGAATATTGAGATGGAACTTATTGCTATTTCTGATTTTAAGAGAGAAGGAAAAAACGATCCCTTTTTTGCCCAACTAACAAGGATAATAGAAAAGAATAATGGTTTATGGTCTGCAGAAGCTGAAAAATACTTACTTGAAAATGCAAAATCTATATAAGTATTTCTATTCACCGAACTAACTGTTAATATATGAAATCCCACCTAAACAAATCGCCATTCTAATTAATCCTTTAATAAAAGTTAAAAATTCCCTCTAAAATAATTTGACATATACAACACTTTGTGATATTTTATTGATAACGTTATCGGTAACGTTAACGGGAGGTAATTATGAAGTATGTAACCTTAAGAAAAGTAGCAGAAAAAGCAGGAGTTTCTGTAAACACTGCATCGAGAGCGATAAACAACAAGTCGGATATAAACGAAGAGACCAAAAAGCGGGTCCTCCAGATTGCCCAGGAATTAGGGTATGTTCAAAATGCCACTGCAGTTGCCTTGAGAACTAAAAAAACCAGGACATTAGGTGTAGCAATAGCAGACAACAGAAACCCATTCTATGCTGAGGTTTTAAATGGAATGGAAATGTCAGCCAGGGAGAAAAACTATCACATAATTCTTGCCAATACCCAAAGAGATTACAAGAAAGAGGAAGAAGCAATAAATCTACTATTGACCAAAAGGGTAGATGGATTACTCATAACCCCAGTTCAAGATAGAGATGACGATATAAAAAATCTTATTGATGCAAATATTCCTTTTGTCATCGTAGGTAGAGATTTTGAAAATATTGAGGTAGATGCCGTATACAATGACGAGGTTAAGGGAGGATTTTTGGCAACAGAATATCTAATCAAGAAAGGACATAAAAGAGTAGCTTTAATAAATGGTTTTTTGCACAAATCACCTGCTCGAGGTAGATTGGAAGGATACAAAAAGGCATTAAATAAATATAGAATACCTTTGGATGATTCGCTTATAAGTGTGGGAGATATTAATATGGAAGATGGGCATGAAAGAACCAAGCAGATGCTGGAAAAAAATATAGATTTTACTGCGATTTTTGCTTACAACGATATGATGGCCTTTGGAGCTATGCAGGCTATAAAAGAGAAAGGTTTAAGAATTCCTGAAGATATCGGATTGGTCGGTTATGATGATATCCCCTTTAGTTCACTTATCAGTCCATCACTAACTACTATTAGATTAAAGAAACAGGAATTAGGAGCGGAAAGTGTTAAGCTGTTACTTTCTCGTATAAATGGTAATCGGAAAAAGATGAAAAAGATAATGCTAGATGTAGAACTTCAGATAAGGGAAAGTTAAACCATAATCTTGGACAATTAATCTATTTTTATGTAGTAATTTGTCATTAATTTTTAAGGAGAAGTAATCCGTGTTAAAAAAAGGACAATTTAAAAATGCAGTAAAGATGAATAATATTGAAAAATATTTTGGACATACTGCTGCACTTAAAGGAGTAAACTTTGAAGTAGGAGTTAATGAGGTAGTGGGATTAATTGGAGATAATGGGGCTGGCAAATCAACGTTAATTAAAATTATAACTGGCGTTTTCCCTCCCACTAATGGAGAAATATATATTCGAGATAAAAAAGTATCTCTTAGAGATTATAATGTTAAACAAGCTTACAAATTAGGCATTGAGGCAGTATATCAAGATAAGTCGTTGGGAGAAAAACAGGACCTGTGGAGAAATTTTTTTATCGGAAGGCAAATTACTAATCGTTTGGGATTTATTAAAGTCCGCGAAGAAAAAGAAATTGCTCGGAAAATTATGTTTGATATGATTGGTTTTCGAGGAGTAGGGATTACTGCGGAATCTAAAGCTAATAAGTTGTCAGGGGGAGAGAGACAGGGAATAGCAATTGGCAGAGCAATGTATTTTGATGCAGACCTGATAGTACTTGATGAGCCAACCTCTGCTTTATCACTTAAGGAAGTCCAGAAAGTATTAAATTTTGTAAGGAAGATAAAAAAATCCGGAAGGGCTTGTATATATATTTCTCATATTTTATCAGATGTATATGAAATTTCAGATAAATTTATAATTTTAGATCGAGGGGAAGTAGTTGCCACTATTAAAAAAAGTGAGATAACCTTAAAAAAGCTTAGTGAATTTATGCTTAAATATGCACATGCAAAATAAGGAGAACATTAATTAATGAAATATTTAAAACTGTCTATTGCTAAATTAGTAAAAATTGAAGGTCTAACAATTATAGGAGTATTTATTGCTTTAATGATCCTTTTCATTATGACTGCTCCTCGCGTATTTACTGGTTATAGGATTTATATGTCCTTTTTACAAACAGTTCCTCCACTTTTAATCTTAGCCTTAGGCCTTACCCTTGTCATTACAGCCGGAGAAATGGATTTAAGTTTTTCAGCAATAATTGCCTTTTCTGGTTTTGTATTTTGTTACATTTTTCGCACCTTCGGAACACCCTGGTTAGCTTTTATTCTCGCACTTTCTTCCGGTGCTTTGGTAGGTTTTATTAATGGGTGGATGGTTGCAAAAGTTGGGATTCCTTCTATAATGGCTACTTTAGCAGCCCAATTTTTCTGGAATGGTTTGACTATTCTTTTATCTGGTGGACTTTCCTGGAATATTAAGGAGATTAGACCATATTTCATTCATACTTTATTTGTAGGAAGAATTGGAGGTTTAGTGCCTGCTCAAAGTTTATGGGGGATTGCTGTGGCAGTATTTTTGTGGTTTATTCTCAATAGACATACTTTTGGTGAACATATTTTGTTTATTGGTGATAATGAAGAAGTAGCCAAAGTTATGGGAGTAAATGTTATTACCACTAAAATAAAGCTCTTTATATTAATGGGAATAATATCTGCTTTTGCCGGAGTTTTATTAACTTTAGAGATGATAAATTTTTGGACAACTCAAGGAGCAGGACTTCTTTTACCGACTATAGCAGCAGTCTTTATCGGCGGAACTTCTATCGCTGGAGGATATGGAACGATTATAGGAAGTTTTTTTGGTGCTTATATTGTAGGTTCTTTAGAAGCAGGAGTAGTTGCCAGCGGAATTGGGGGATACTGGACACGTTTAGTTACTGGTCTGGTAATGGCTGCTTCTGTTAGTTTAAATATTATATTAAGTCGAGAAAAAGGGGAAGGATTAAAAGAAAAACTTAAAGAATCTGTATTCTTTAAAGGTTTTAATGAAATAAAAAATAATAAGTTTTTATAAGAAAGGGGGCGAAAAAAGAGAAATTCCTTAATAAAGAATTGGTGTCCGATCTTCTCTATTTATAAAAATTTATTGGTGGTTAGGTATAAAATTAAATTATTAAGATAGAGAAGATCGAAAAGACACCTAAAAAAAGGAGGTGAAAAATAAAAAGGATTATTAGATTTTGCAAAAGAAAGTTTATTTAAAAAATGGAGGTAAAAGTAAAAATGAAAAAGTTTCTAATGATTATAATTATGTCTTTAATTGTGTGTGGTTTATTGTTCGGTACAAGTTTAATTGCAAGTGCCGCAGGAGATAAAGAAGAACTATTAGGTTCAGGGATGGTAATTTACATGCAAATGGGTGGTACAGAAGGTGACCCCTCGACACTTGCTCGTACAAATGGGGCAAGAGCTGCTGCTGCGCATTTAGGTGTAAAACTAATTGAACAATATTCAGCATGGCAGTCAGAAAAAATGATCAACCAGTTTAAAGAGGCTTCCGCTGCTTCACCTGACGGAATTGTTATTATGGGACATCCTGGAGAAGGCGCATTTGAAGCACTGGTTGAAGAAGCGGTAAGTAGAGGGATTATAGTAACCAGTGGAAATAATCCTCTTCCTAACTTGCAGATGATGTATCAAGATAAAGGATTTGGCTATGCAGGGGCGGATCTTCATGCAGGTGGGTATTTAACTGGGCTGACTATGATAAAACAAGGACTTAAATCCGGAGATAAAGCTTTGGTCTATGGACTTTTCTCACAAGAAGGAAGAAGTAAAAGTCCTATGGGAATAGTTGATGCCCTTGAAGAGGCTGGATTAGTTGTAGAAAAGCTGGACATTTCTCCTGATGTAGATTCAGAAGCATCTCTTTGCATTCCGATTCTTACCGCCTACCTGGAAAGGAATCCTGATTTAAAAGCCATTGGTACCCAACACGGTAATGTAACCTCAAATTTGATGAAAGTGTTGGAAGCAGCAGGGAAAAAACCAGGTGAAATAATTACTGGAGGAATAGATCTTTCTCCCGCAACTATTGAAGGTATTGAAAAAGGGTATGTAAGTGCGTCATTTGATCAGATGCTTTACCTACAAGGGTTTTTACCGGTTACCCAGGTCGTATTAGCTAAAAAATATAATATTCCTGGTCTTGTTATTAATACAGGAGTAGGGATTGCTACCCCACAGAATATTGGGGAATTAAAAACATTAATAGAGCAAGGAATTAGGTAATACATTTTTTCGATTAGGGAGGAAAGAGTGAATAACTCTTTTCCTCCCTAATTTTCGAGAAAGAAAAATTACTCTTGGCACGGCAAGGACAGAATGATAACAGGGGAGGACATATAGTCGAATTTTTTAGGATTCCATCAATATTAAAAAATTATTGAGGAGAAAAGTATAGGAGAAAACGAATGTAAATAAGAAAAAAAGATAAGGAATTTGTCCTTTTTTAGAACTCTTTTTGTGTTTATACCATATGAATAATATTTTTTGCTATTAAATTAGAAATATTAATAATATTGATTAGAGGAGATGACATATGAGCAAACCATTTCAAAGGAAAGAAAATAAAATTATTTTACAACCAGTTGTAATTGGAAGATGGGTAGAATACGAAAATGATAGTAGACCGGTAATGGCTGCTGAAGCATGGGGGGGTGGTCCTAAAAAACCTAGACATACAAAGAGAAATAATGAGATTCCTGAAGTAGATGTATCACTTAAAAATCTTTCGAATTTGTATGATTGGATAGAAGTACGAGAATCTCAAAAAATTTCATCATTAAAAGACGCAAGAAATATTAAATCAAATGATGTTGATGCTTTTATAGCAAAATCAGCTACAACAGATGAAATTGGTCCTTTACTTGAAGAGTTAACTAAAGATGGCACTATCATTATTCCAGAATGGGATAATTGGGGATTTTCCTGGTATGGACGTTATTTAAAAGGTTGGGCAACTAATATTGGCTTTCCCACCTTTGTGCCTGTAGGCAATAAAGATATTGATACTCTATTAAGAGCATTAAGAGTTATTCATAATTTGAAAGATTTAAAAATCCTTTATATAGGTGATATTCCTTCACATAGTGTGAACTCTAATACTGTTTCTATTAGCTTATATGAAACTTTTGGTGTGGAAATGGAACAGATTAGTATGAATGAATATTCGAAAAAGGTAAAGGGAGTAAATAAGGAAAAAGCTCTTAAGCTTGTTGATGTTTGGAACAATAATTTTAATGTAATGGATAATTGTGATAAAAAAATGGAAAAATACACATCTATATATATTGCATTAAAAGAACTGCTTAATGAATACAATGCAAATTCTTTTACGGTGGATTGTGCATATTTACCTGATGTAGAACTTGTACCTTGTGTAACAGCTTCTTTATTAATTGATGAAGGTTATTCATTTGGTTGTGAAGGTGATATTAACCAATTAATTGCATTAGAAATGTTAATGAGTGCCAGTGGTTATAGTGGTTTAATGGGTAATTTATTGGAAAATGCTATACACAATGATGTAATTAACAATGAAATAGTTATAAATCATGATGTAATTCCTCCATCTATGGCTTGTAGTGGACGTGTAATGAATTTTAGAGATTTTCATGCTATTAAAAAAGGTGCTACTCTATATGCCGATATGCCGCAAGAAGAAGTTACTATTGGAGGAATTAGCTTTGATTCTAAATCTATATGGTTAAGTAAAGGAAAAATAAAATGGACTGAAGATACGGTACATTGTAGATTAAGTATCGGTATTAAAGTAAAAGATGCAGTAAATATTATGAAAAATGCTTTAGGCCACCATCAGGTATTGACTTATGGGAACTGCTATGACGCAGTAAAACTTGCAGCTGAATTCCTCGGCTTAAATATAATAGAGCTATAATGAAATAATCTATTAAATAGTTTTTATAAAATCTTCAAATAATAATTTGTATAAAATGGTATAAACACAAAAAGGTTATTTTTCGGTGCGGGATTAACTCACTGCATCGCTAAAACAGGAGGAGGTGTATCTATGGGAATATGAAACCTTTTCTGATGCAGTAGAAAGGATTCCCTATTTTATAGAAGATGTGTATAATAGGAAGGGGTTGCATTCATCTTTGGGCTACCGGCCTCCAGAGGAATATGAGAAGTTATTGGCAAAGAAAGGCTCTCGGGAATGCATGGTGTGTTAAGACTTAAAGTGTCTATCCTGAGGGGTTCACTCCAGTAATAGGTGATACAATACTTTTAGACGGAATTCCTGCAATACTATTTTTATCGCGTTATTCATATAAGGAACTTGAAAAATTTACCTTAAAGATGTTAGAGATGTTTTCCCCGAATCTTATCCTGGGAGTATCAGATGAGCTGCTGCCAGATGGTGATATTAAAAAGATAAAACTTGTATCAGAGATAGTTAGAAATTTTAAAATTAATTAGTGAAAAACAGTATGAAATTAATATAAGAAAGGCAACTTTTATGCAAATCCATAAAAAAAGAATTAAAAAAGAAGATGGACGTTATTTGATCTATTATACTTTTGCCGAAGAAGAAAAGGAGGGCAAGGATGTTAGAACTGAGATGGAATCCAATCTTAAAGCAATGGGTAATAATAGCCACTCATCGACAGAACAGAACATTTAAGCCACCAAAAAATTATTGTCCCCTCTGCCCTACCAAAAAGGATGGTTTTCCTACTGAGGTGCCAGCCGAAGATTATGATTTGGTGGTTTTTGAAAACAAATTTCCTTCTTTACACTCAGAAGCGCCAGGACTGGCCACTACAAATTCTGAATTTTTTAAATATGCTAAGGCCCAGGGTATTTGTGAAGTAGTTTTATTTACTTCTGACCATGATGGTATTATGTCAAAAAAACCATTAAGTCGTTTTATTAAACTGGTAAAAGTATGGAAAGATCGCTATCAGGAATTAGGAAATAAGGATTTTATCGACTATGTCTTCATCTTTGAAAATAAAGGAGAAGAAGTAGGGGTAACTCTCCATCATCCCCATGGTCAGATCTATGCCTATCCTTTTATTCCACCAATTATCAAACAGGAACTGGATTCCAGCCAAGAATATTTAAAAAAAACAGAGGAGTGTCTTTTTTGTAAAGTGTTGGATGAAGAAAAAAGAGATGGAAGGCGGGTTATTGTTGCCAATGATTGCTTCACTGCCTTGATTCCCTTTTTCGCTCGTTATACTTATGAGGTTCATATTTATGCTAATCAGCATATTCCTTCTTTTAATGAATTTACTGAAAAGGAAGAAGTTGATTTGGCAGCAATTTTAAAGATAATATTAATGAAATTTGATAATCTTTATGGTTTTATCTTTCCTTATATTATGGCTATCCATCAACAACCAACTAATGGTGCAGGTCAGGAATATTCTCACTTTCATATTGAATTTTACCCACCTTATCGCACTAAAGATAAGCTTAAATATCTTGCGGGCAGCGAAATGGGTGCAGGTACCTTTATTAATGGTTCTTTGGCAGAAGAAAAGGCACGGGAATTAAGGAAGGTGCCCCCCGTAAATATGTATAGTATGTAGTTCTGATAAAAGATTTTAATAGTTAGATTAAGATTCCTTAAAAGTGAAACTATTAATGAAAGCAGTAAATAACTAAAGATACAATTATATATAAAGTAGAGAAAAGGGAGAATTCGATGCAGGATTTAAAAGAATTATGGAAAACATTCAAAACTAAATTTACAGATACCGGATTGGCTAAAGGGGCATTTTCTGCACCTGGAAGAGTTAATCTAATAGGTGAACATACTGACTATAATGAGGGATTTGTTCTGCCCATGGCTATTGAAAAAAAAATAATTATGTTAGGGCAACTAAGAAACGATCGACTGGTTCAAGTTTTTGATCTGGGTTATAAAGCTGAAGCTAAATTTTCTTTAGATAAATTAATTCCTCTTCGTAAAAATACCTGGGCTAATTATCTGATGGGAGTAGTAGATGAAATACAGAAAGCAGGATATATTTTGCAAGGAGCAAACCTTATTTTTAAAAGCAATATTCCTAAAGGAGCAGGATTGAGTTCTTCTGCTGCTTTAGAAGTAGTAACTGCATTAACTATGGCAAAATTAAATTCGCTAAAAATTGAACCTGTAAAAATGGCTCGTCTCTGTCAACAGGCAGAGAATAATTTTGTAGGAGTAGCTTGTGGAATTATGGATCAATATGTCTCCCGATTGGGGGAGAAAGGCCATGTACTTTTTATTGATTGCAGAACTGATAATTATGAACTAACCCCCTTTAGAGATAGTAGTTATCAGATTGTAATTTGTGACTCTAAGATCCGAAGAGGGTTAATCGATTCTGAATACAATAAAAGACGAGAAGAGTGTAAAAGGGCTACTGAATTTTTTGCAGACAGGTTAAATCACAAAGTTCAAACTTTAAGAGATGTTACTATAGAAGAATTTAAACAATATCAAGAGTACTTACCCGAAACTATTGCCCGAAGAGCCAGGCATGTAATTTCGGAAAATCATAGGGTGCAAACCAGCAGAAAAGCTTTAGAAGCTGGTGATTATGTTACATTTGGTCAATTGATGATAGAATCACACCAGAGTCTTAAGGTGGATTATGAAGTTAGTTGTAAAGAATTAGACCTCCTTGTCGACTTAGCTTTGAAGCAAGATGGAGTGTTGGGAGCACGGATGACTGGTGCTGGTTTTAGAGGTTGCACGGTAAATCTATTAAAGAGAGAATATGTAAATATTTTTAAAAAAACCATCCAGAAAGAATATAAGAAAATAACAGGAATTACCCCAGACATATATGTAACCATCCCTGCTGATGGAGCTAAAGTTTTGGAGTTAAGGTGATATAGGACAAAAGAATTGATAGTATAAGGGCAACAAGATAGCTCGCCCAATCATTTTGCAACTTTAAAAGATTTTTCTTTATTGCTCAATCTGAAAATGTGTTATCATATTTAATATGAAACAAATAATGAGGAAATAGTCGGAGGTATTGTGGTTGGCAAAATATATCATGGCTCTGGATCAAGGGACTACCGGTTCTCGAGCGATAATCTTCAATCATAGTGGAACTATAGTTAGTACTGCCAGTAAAGAATTTAGACAAATCTATCCTAAACCTGGTTGGGTAGAACATGACCCAATGGAAATTTGGTCCTCGCAGATAGAGGTAGCCAAAAATGCTTTAGCCAAGGCTGGCTTAGAATCCAAGAATATAGCTACCCTCGGTATAACCAATCAGAGGGAGACTACTATAGTTTGGGATAAAAGGACAGGTAAACCAGTATATAATGCCATAGTCTGGCAATGCCGAAGGACTGCTTCGATATGTGATAAACTTAAAGAAAAAGGACTTGCTGAAAGTATCCGTAAGAAAACAGGGCTAGTGATAGATGCCTATTTTTCTGGCCCTAAGATTAAATGGATTTTGGATAATGTAAAAGGAGTCAGGGAAAAGGCAAAAAAGGGGGAAGTTCTTTTTGGTACTGTGGATAGTTGGTTAATCTGGAATTTGACTAAAGGTAAGGCTCATGTAATTGATTATTCCAATGCTTCTCGGACAATGATATTTAATATTCATAATCTTGATTGGGATATGGAGATATTAGGGGAATTAAATATTCCCAAAGCTATACTCCCCACACCTCTACCTTCCAGTTATATTTATGGTACTACTGATAAAGAGATATTTGGTATGGAAATTCCTATATCCGGTGATGCGGGAGACCAGCAGGCAGCTCTTTTTGGCCAGGCCTGTTATGAACCGGGAATGGCTAAAAATACCTATGGAACCGGTTGTTTTATATTGATGAATACCGGAGAAAAGATTGTCCCATCCCAGAATGGTCTTTTAACTACTATTGCCTGGGGGATTAATGGGAAGGTGGAATATGCCTTAGAAGGAAGCATTTTTATCGCTGGGGCAGTAGTGCAGTGGTTAAGGGACGAAATTGGGCTTATAAAAAGTTCTAAAGAGATTGAAAAATATGCCTTAAAAGTTAAAGATACTAATGGAGTTTATTTAGTTCCCGCCTTTGTAGGACTTGGAGCTCCTTACTGGGATATGTATGCTCGGGGTATCATTGTAGGACTAACCCGGGGAATAAAGAAAGAACATATCCTAAGAGCAGCAGAAGAGTCCATAGCTTATCAGAGCCGTGATGTCCTGGAAGTTATTCAGAAAGATTCGGGCATTAATCTGAAAAAATTAAAGGTGGATGGAGGAGCAGTTAGAGACAACTTCTTAATGCAGTTTCAATCCGATATCCTGGGAGTTCCGGTAGTAAGACCTCAAGTGACAGAGACTACTGCTTTAGGAGCAGCGTATCTTTCTGGTTTAGCGGTTGGTTATTGGAAGGACAAGACAGAAATTGCCTCTAAATGGAAAATAGATAGAGAATTTATACCCAAAATGGATAAAAAATTAAGCGAAAATTTGTATAAAGGCTGGAAAAAAGCAGTCAGTAGGTCTCTAAAATGGGAGGAAAAAGAGGAATAAAAATATCAAAAAATATTTTTATCGTTTCGCTAACCCTCTTTATAATTATAACTTAAAGGTAATCAAATCACTCCCTTCATGCTTACTTTTTATTTTATTTACTTATACATTCTATACTATGGTTAATAGCTGATTTTATCTTTTCAATCTCCATTTCTTGTACTTTTTGAGAAAAAGGTTCAAAAGAAATATTTCTCGCATAGCCAAGTTTGAGGAGTAATTCTATCTGTTCCTTGGTTTGAAGCCTATCTTGTGCAGTGACTAAAACACGATGATTATCTCTATATTTCTCAATAGGAATATTGCATTCTACCCCGGAGATGTGAACTAATCCGGTATAAGAGACATCATAATCGTTTTCAATTGTATCAAAGGTATCAGGACCGATATGATGATGGAAGGTATCATGAACAATTTTATAGACAGGATAACCCGATTCCTGAATAGCTTTCATCGCTGTAACTATCGATCTAAGAGAACATTCTTCAAATCCCAAAGGTTCTAAATAACCTTGCATTCCGCTGTCTTGAAATAAGGGACCAAAAGATTTTAAAGCTTTTACTGTTTTTTTAAAAATCTCCTCTGAACTCCTTTTATCATTAACATCATTATTAGGGCATAATACAATTGCCTTGCAACCAATGGATAGTGAAAGATTAATTAATTTTTTTAATTCCTTTATAGTTTCAGATAAAATTGCGGCTAAATTGAATTTTTGTAAGGCATTAATAGTTAATATTTCCACTCCGTATTTTTTTGAAAGTTCTTTCAGCTGCCCAGGAGTATAGCCATCGATTATCTTCCCTCCGGGAAGGTCATTGCGTAGTTCGATTTTATTCAAATCCAAATCTTTAGCGAATTTAAAAAAATCCTCTAATTTCAATTTTGGATAAATGATTCTGTTAAGACTAATTTTTGATCTATTAATCACTCTATCCCTCCTCCTCTTTTATAAAAATATTATTCCAAGTGTTTTATGGTTGGACTTTTTTTAGGTTATTTTATTACGAGTTTTGTAACATTTAGTTTGATGAGTTTATTTTACAATTTACCTATTTTTATTTTAAATTCTGTTGGATAGTATAGCATATTATTTTGTAAGTTTTATTTTAAACATAAAATTTGAATGATTATTATAACTAAAATGATTCAGAAAAAATTTGAAGAATTCTTTAGATAATTACCATATAGTTTAAGGGCAGGCTAAGGAAGATGACTTTCTCTATAGCTTACCCTTTTTTATTTTTCTCTCTATTCAATTTTCCCCCGCCCCCGTATAAATATAAATCATTTAACGGGGCGAACCCAGCTCTACCTTCATTCCGGATAATTCTTTCTGTACTTCAGCAAAACGCAGAGAATAATACTCCCGGTTTTGCTGATTTAAGGTGGTGATAGTATTGTGTATCTCTTTAGTATTTTCCAGGACCTGCCGATATCCTTCTTTCTGGGCAGTTACTATCTCCTGCATAAATCTGTCTATACGAAAGATTAAGAGTATCGATAAGGCGATAGGGAAGCCCTGATTAGCGATGATGTCAGTTAAATTGTGAATATCCAATATTTACCTCCTTTCTCAAAAAGTTAACCAAAGGTGCCAGGCACCTTTGGTTAACTTTTCTTATTCCCTCCAGCGGGTACGTTTGGTAGGGCGTACATCCAGATGGAGGAAGTTCTTCTTCTCGTAAAATCCGATCCCGGCAAAATCTATATTCTCACATATCTCCAAAAGGGTAATCAGATTGATATCTTTTACCTTAATATCTGCCGCCAGCCCGATACAGTGATAGCTGTTTGTTATTCCTCCAACTTTCTGGTTATATCTCGAGCAGCGATATCCGGAGTTAATATAAACCGGTCTTTCTAATATCTTTCTTAACTCTATTAGTTTAACCAGCAGTTTAGGATGTAACATCACCCGATTACAACAGGGACAGGAAAATTCAGATAAGTTGAAGTGTGGGGAGATGATTATGTCGTTAACTTGGTTTAGCATTTGCATGATTAAATTCCTTCAATAATTTTCTCTTTGATAAAACATCATAGGTCTGCTGATTAATCCTTCCCACATTGGCCTTCATCATCATCTTCACTGCCTTTTCCTCACTCTTCCTTAAACTGATATTCTTATCAGCTAATATCTCTATTAACTTCTTCCAGGCTATCTCCCATTTCTGATTACCATTTCCTATTCCTAATTCTTCTTCTGCCCAGAGCATAGCAGCAAGAATAGCCTCTTTAATAGTAGTGGCTCTGTCTTCTCCTAATTTGTTCTTCAGGTAACCATATCCTATAGAAACGATAGCAATAAGCAAGGCATTGAGTAGATATTTACTTAAGATTGCCTCTAACATAGAACAAACTCCTTTCTGGCTAATCGACCAATGGGTCGATTAACGTAATATGTAATAAGTAATGAGTAATTAAGATTTAGCAATTGTCTGATTTGTCATTGCGAGGAATGTAATGACGAAGCAATCTCATCAAATTACGAGATTGTCACGCTCTCTATAGTTGTTCCCAATGGCTTTATTGTCCGCTTTTTTTATGATTTTGTAGGGGCACAATGAATTGTGCCCTCCCTGTTTTATTGTCTTTTGTTTACCCTGGGCACGATGCATCGTGCCCCTACATTTTCATAGACATGCGGGCCTGTCTTATATTTTTTTTGGTTTTAGCCCTGAAGAGATTTCTGCTTCCTGTTTAAGAAATTTCCGATAATACATCCATAATCCCCAGTCGAGCCTCTTTTTTATATAGCTGGGAAAGGCAGTAGGAGATCTCTCCTTTTCTGCTTGATGTTCATAAACGCCAATAATAAATAGCAGGGCAGCCTGCTGAAAGACATCATCATATTCTAATCCTATTCGGGAATATCTTTTAGCCCTTGATTTTAGCAAGGGTTTAAATTGATTGAACAGTTCCTCCATTGCCTTTACATTTTTTTGTTTAGCACGAGTAATTAGTTCTTTTAATTCGGACATATAAATTTCTCCTTTCGTAAATTAGTTTTTAGTTTACGGTTTTTGTAGGGGGCGGATTTATCCGCCCCGGAGTTTAGCGGGTTCGATGAATCGAACCCCTACATTTTCATAGACAGGCGAGACGCCTGTTCTACGGGAAGGCTGGGGGATGTTTTCGCACTTTTAGCATTCGTATTTTTTTCCCGCAACTGTTCCCCACGCCTATACGCTACCCGCTGTACGCTATACGCTAATTAAATATTAACGACTATTCACTATCGACTAATCCGGTTGGCCAACCTTTATAATTACAACATAAATAATTTTTCCTGTATCGAGTTTTCCCTGTGATTTCGATGAGTTTTCGATGAGTTTTTTTTGAGGGAGGGGGAAGGCAAGAAAGAAAAATAAAAAAATAAAAAATCCGAACAACTTTTTTGTCGTTCGGATTTAGTTTTAATTTATTTTTTTTGATTAAAAGGGTAAGGATGGTAAGGATAATGAGAGCGAAAAGTATGTTTTTAGATTAAATAATTGCTTCTAAAAAAGTCTCCTTTTTTTGTTTAATTTCTTTCGAAGTATATCCTAAAGCCTCTATCGGTTCAAAAACTCTTCCTGCGGCTATACCTAAGATTTCCAATCTTTCTCTTAAATTCATATCTTTAAAATCATCAGAAATAACTATTAGATCAATATCGCTATCTTCGCGAGGATTTCCTTTAGCATACGAACCATAAAGAATAATTTTTTGGGAATTGATATTAAAGTTTTTCAGTTCTTGTCTGTATCTTTCTATTATTCTTTTAACATCTCGTGTTTTTTTAAACATTCGAGAATCTCCTTAGTTTTATAAAAGTATTCTTCTGTCACACTTTTAGGGTAAGCTTCCAAAATTTTTGAAAAGTCTTCAGGGTATCTGGTAACAATACTGGCATTATTTATTTTAGCAATAAAATCAAATGATTCTGGAGGTAATTTTATATTTCCTAATTTAAGAAGATAAATCAGATTATGACTCTTGGGCGGAATTTTTTGAGTTGTTTCAGTAACTATTGCCTTTAATATTTTTTCCAGAGAAAGATGGCACATGAATATGACATAAATATATCTTTCCGAGTTAAGCATGAATTCAGCTGTTTTTAAATCATATTCTGCAGATTTTATAAAATTTTTAGTATCTTTTCGCATTTGCCATTCCTTTTGAGTTGTATTAAATACTGTATCTTAAAACCAATATTATAACTTTATGTTTATATTATAGCATAAATTAAAAAAAGAAAATTAATTTATTTTTATTTCTTCGGCTTTTAGTTTTAGTATTACCCCTCTTTTAGGGACTACTACAAAAATATCTTTGACTTTTTCTTTTGTCAGGGGGACGGTTCTTCTGACAATATAAAGAGTAAATGGGGACTTTACCGCTTCACAATTTCACAAAATACTCGAAATGGCAGACAACCCTTTATTTAGAAGGCTTTCAGACCCCCTTCAGGAATGCCCTTTTAACGCACGGAGAGTGCCTTTAAAAGGGCATCAATTTTCGAAAAATCGACAATTACGACCTCTGTTTTTTGCCTATTTTTGTCTTCTTCAAATCGGGAAACCCTTATAAATAGCCACTTTCAGATTTTGAGATGAGGTAATTTTAGTCAAAAAAGTCCCATTTTTGAGGGGTAAAGTACCTATTTTTTAAAATTATGCGAATAAAGGCGCCTACGTTGATTTTTTATTTAAAACCCTTATTTTATAAGGCTTTCAGGAAGGCCTTTTTCTACAGTTTTCCACAGATAGACCTAATTCGTGACAGGGGACGCTTTTGAGGATTACCAGTTTTTAGAGGAAAAAATAGTAAGGCCTTAAAACGTAGAAAATATAAGGGTTCCTGCGTTTTTTTATTATATGGGATGTTGGTAGTGCTTTTAAAGTAGGGAGAAAATAAGGGGAAAAAGGGCGAAAAGTTGTATTTTTAGGAGGCTGAAAGCCTTGCAAAATAAGGGTTTTAGTGAAATATTGTCATAGCAGCGTTTTTTAAGGCTGGTTAAGGTGATTGGTCATATTTTTTAAAATAAGCGCTTAAAATGGCTTATTTTAGATGTAGGTGAAAAGCCTTATTCTATAAGGGGTTGAGTGAGGTTTTTCATCAGATAGTTGAGGCTTTAGGTATTATTATAGATAGTCGTCCTAAAGGAAGACCTCGTAAAAAGGAAAATTAAACTGTAGAAAAAATAAGATGTGTCCCTATTTTCCATAAAAGATTATTTGAGGTGTCTTTTAAAAGATCAGATTTGCAGAGAAACAGCTATAAGAGACGGGTTATTGATGGCAAGGGTTTTGAATATACAAGGAAAGACCCACAAAAAGACCTAATAAAATTAAACAAAAATCAGAAAAGAATTAGAATAAATAGGGACAACACATCCCATTTTCTTAAGAGCTATTACCTGACAAGTAATAGATAGAAGCAACCTCTTTCTTTTGATATATTTATTTGACAGAGCAAGGGTATTGTAGTATATTGTCAATATATTCAGTAATTCATTTTGAAATTGAAATAAGGGATAATAGGACAATGAAAAATAATAGATATTCCGAGCTATCAAAAGATGCTGTCTACTTACTCTCTCGGTCAGAGTTCGAGAAGCAGAAAGTTATTACAACCGAGTACGCAGTAAAGATATTAGGTAATTATCGAAAGGCCACCAGTTTGCTTGATAATCTTGCTAAGAGGAACCGCCTTATTCAGTTAAAAAGAGGGAAATATCTTATTGTGCCATTAAAAGCGCCAAATCAAAGATGGATGCCGCATGAATTTGTTGTTGCTTCTTTATGGATGGGCGAGATTCCTTATTATGTCGGTTATAGCTCAATGTATAACTATTGGGGTTTTACAGAACAGATTCCTCAGAAAGTTATTGTTTTGAATACAGAAAAAAATCGGAGGCGTAAGATTGGGAAAATAAATTTTCGGGCAATGAAAATATCTTCTAAGAAAATGTATGGAATAAAAAAAATAAAGATCGATGAGGAGTATGTGTCAATTAGTGATAAAGAACGCTCACTTGTCGATTTTATTTCCAATCACATTAGTTCGTGGGGAAACGTACAAGAGGTAATTAATGAACAAATCGAAAAGATCGATGTGAAGAAGTTTGTACGCTATTTGATTAAATTTCCGGTTATTGCCGTCCGTAAACGCGCTGGGCTTATGCTTGAGCGTGCGGGTGTTTCTTTGGAGGAGCTGAGTCGATTGAAGCTATCTATAGGTAGTGAGAATTCGTATGCTCCGTTTAATCCTTTTATTAAATCGAGAAAAGGTACTGTTAATCAAGATTGGAAGGTTATCTTGAATGGATAAAAAAATACTGAAGGACGTCATTTATTATCTTGCGGACGAGCAGGGATTTGTTGCTTCTGTAATAGAAAAAGATTTTCATTTAACGAGAATTCTTAATAGGGTAAATGAACATCTAAGTACTGATATCGTGTTTAAAGGTGGAACGCTTTTAAACAAAGTGTATTTGAATTATCACAGGTTGAGCGAGGATCTTGATTTTGCATATCGAGGTGACGCCGATCTATCGACACGCGGAAAACGGTCAAAAGCTATAATGCCTATACGTGAGAAAATGCCAGCGTTTTTGGATATGTTGGAACTCACCAGTGATAATCCCGAAGGAAAGGGATTCAATAACTCAACACAGTACCTTTTTAATATCCAGTTTCAATCTGTTTTGTCGAATAAAAAAGAAAATATCAAGCTCGAGATTTCTTTAAGGCAGCCTCCATTTCTTGAGCCTGAGCGAGTTGCCATAAAACATTTTTTTCAGGATCCATTTACGGGCGAAGATTTGATTGAGCAGGGGAAAGTCTTGGCGTTATCGTTGGAAGAAAGCGTTGCGGAAAAATTAAAAGCTGCAATCTCAAGACTTACACCGGCGATTCGGGATTATTATGATCTTGGGCATTTTATCAGAAACGGGTTTGATTTTAATCGGTCAGATTTCTTGAAGATGGTTGATAAAAAGTTGCGGTTTGATGGATACGAACGAGATTATTCGCATAATTTAGGTTTGTCGGAGCAGGTGATCAAAGAATTAAAAAGGTCAATGGATGCTAATCTTGTTTTAATGATTCGAAGTGATGAGAAGTTTGATCTGGATGAGGTCCTGATATTTTTTAATAAGCTTTTTAAAAAGAGATGAAAAGAGATTTAAGTAAAATATTAACTGAAGATAGAGAGATTATATGGTTAGAAAAAAGTTAAAGAAAGTTGCATAAAAAAGTTTAAAATTATCTTGATTTTTTAGATGGGAAGTTCAGGCTTCGCAGCTTCACAAAATGGTAATAAAGTAAAAAAAAGTGAAAATATGTGATGTAAATGGTAAAGAAACCAAGAATACATTACGAAGGAGTATTTATAATGTAATAGTTCAGAAAGGAAGCGGGAATTATATGTAAGCCTTTATTTATAAGGTTCTAGTTTTTTTATGTAATATGAATTATTGCTCTCTAAAACCCCTTTATTTACAAGGGTTTCATGCCCCCTTCAGGAATGCCCCTTAAACGCACGGAGAGTGCCTTTAAACGCACTTCAATTTCCGAAAAATCGGAAATTACGACCCCCTTATAAATAGCCACTTTCAGTTTTTAAAAGAGTGAAATTTTAGTCAAAAAAGTGCCGTTTTTAAGGGGTAAAGTACCTATTTTTAAAAATTATGCGTTTAAAGGCACTTAGAGTGATATTTTATTTGAAACCCTTATTTTATAAGGCTTTCAGGAAGGCCTTTTTTCACAGTTTTTACACGTTTAACCTATTTATAAGTAAATATTATTAGTAATGGGCGTATGCAATACACCCCTACATTTGTTATTCCCGCTATTTTTATGCTTCAGAAGTTGGATTACAGCCCGTTAATGTGGGAAGAAAAAGATTAAAGAAAAAGATATTTAACAATTCTTATATGTAGAATTTGGTTAGAAGAAGCAAATATAATTTGTCAGTAAGAAAGAACGGTTCCGATAACTGTACGATGTAGAATTATTGGAAATGTGTTAATGCCATGATTTAGGACAAACTAATTTTTTATTATCTTTAAGAGGGATTATATCTGGTAGTATGCTACTTTTTAAGTGTTTTTCTTTTATTTTCATATGAAAATCACATTTTTGTTTTAAAAGTTCTGCGCGCCTTCCAATAGGAATAACAACTCCTATTTGTTTATGGGGGAACAATGTTTTTACTGCTTCTATAGAAGGAATTAAATCACTATCTCCTGAGATGATATACGCTTTGTCGAATTTATCTTGAATTGCTAATTTGAATAAATAAATTGCGATGTTAACATCAGTTCTTTTTTCTTCGAATGTTTATAAGTTTTTTTACATAATCGACATATTCTATCTTTTTTTCGAAATTCTCCATATACAATTTTAATTCCCTTGAGTTCTTGAGCTTTAATGAAGATTTTTTGTCTATTCGTTTTATCTGGAGACCAAGGAGTTAAAGCGGTGAAATAGTATATTTCTTCAATATGTTCTTTTTTTGTAATGAAATTTTTAGCAAGTTTTGATAAGTCAATCCACTTGTATTTATTAAAACGCCTTTCATTTGCAATTGAATGATAAAGATTAAATCCATCTATAAAAAATATAACTTTTTCCATAATAATTTTCTTTCATCAATATATATATAAAATAAAAAACCCGAGCGCACAGGCAACTCGGGGCCAGCAAAATACAACATCTTGCTGGGATGATGTCTAATTATATCTAAAAAATATTTTTATGTCAAATTTTTGTTTGAGTCCAATACCTGTGTCAACCTTTTGGGGGTAGTGTTTTAGTGAAAGAAGAAACCCTTCTTATAATATACAAAGATGGTTTTATACTAAGAAGCCCAAGGTTAAAAAGCAGTACAGGATATCACCATATTAGGAAATGACAGGGGACGGCTCTATGACACCTTTTTAATTGAATAATTATCCAAAAAGGAGAAAAAGAGAGGAACAGAAAAGTTTTATTTAGCTAAACAAGGGAGATAAGTATATATATAGAATTAGAGGATTATCAGTATTTTAAAGGAAAAAATAGTAAGTCTCTAAAACGTAGAAAACATAAGGGTTTCTGCGTTTTTTTGTTATATAGGATGTTGGTAGTACTTCTAAAATATGGAGGAAATAAGGCAAAAAAGGGCTAAAATTTGTATTTTTAGCAGTCTGAAAGCCTTGCAAAATAAGGGTTTTAGCGAAATATGGCCATAACGGCGTTTCTTGAGGTTGGTTAAGGTGATTGTTCATATTTTTTAAAATAGGCGCTTAAAACGGCTTATTTTAGATGTAGTTGGAAAGCCTGTTTTATAAGGCTTTCCGGTTTCCTATTTTGAGCAAAAGCCCTTGTTTACGCCACTTTTAGAGCGGAAATAACGGGGACAGGCCTTAACATTTGATATAAATTCTTTTTAGATAAAGTTTTTCTAATTTTTCGTAAGGGGTAGATGTGTAACAGATGCCATTCCTTGGTCAAGCTTTTATCATATTTTATATTTTAAGAAATTGCGGCATGTCAAATGTGAAGATCTATGATTACCTATATTATCAATATTAATAAAATATTTGACAAGAGGGATTGTCTTGTTATAAAATAAAATCACATGCAATCGAATGCATAATTATAAAATTTCACTGAAAATGCCTTCTTATTTTTATCACTATCTTGAATTTTGTTAAAATAAATCAAAGGAAAGAGTTTGGCAGGATTTAAATTATTATAATGCAATCGTCCGCATACAATATTTAAAAATTGCCCATATTAAAACCTTAATTAGCTGTAATTTATTAGGCAAGGTAAAATTATAATTAATGAGAAAGAGAGGTAAATAAAACAATGGAAAAAGTTAATATAGGTATAATTGGGGTTGGCAGAATAGGAAGATTACATGCCCGTAATTTAAAATATCAGATTCCGGGCACAAGGTTATTAGCGGTTGCCGATATATTTGAAAATAGTGCCCAGCAAGTTGCCTCTCAATTAGAAATACCAATTGCTGAAAAAGATTATCGAGTTTTATTAGAAAATAAGGATATTGATGCAGTTGTAATCTGTTCATCTACCGATACCCATGCTCAAATAATTTCTGAAGCAGCCCAAGCAGGCAAACACATTTTTTGCGAAAAACCTATCGCCTTAGATATAGATAAAATCGACCAAGCTGTAACTGCAGTTAAAAAAGCCGGAGTAAAACTACAGGTTGGTTTTAATCGCCGATTTGACCCCAGCTTTAAAAAAGCCAAAGAACTAGTGGCAAAAGGAACGATTGGTACCCCTCATTTAGTAAGAATAACCAGCAGGGACCCTGAACCACCACCGATCAGTTATATTAAAGTATCCGGTGGGATCTTTTTGGATATGATGATTCACGATTTTGATATGGCCCGCTATCTTTTAGATCAAGAAGTGGTGGAATTAATGGCGGTGGGCAGCTGCCTGGTTGACCCGGCTATTGGAGAAGCAGGAGATATTGATACCGCTATAGTTACTTTGAAATACGAAAATGGTGCCTGGGGGACTATCGATAACAGTCGAAAGGCAGTTTATGGATACGACCAGCGTATAGAAATATTTGGCTCAGAAGGCTGCGTAATGGTAGGGAATCCAAAGCCAACGGAAGTAATTGTTAATAGTGCTAAGGATACTATAAGTGATAAACCTCTTTATTTTTTCATAGAACGATATCAAGAAGCTTATTTAGCTGAAATGAAAGAATTTATTAAATGTATTCAGGAGGATACAAAACCACTAGTAGGTGGATTCGATGGTAAAATCTCTGTCCAGATGGGATATGCTGCTAAAGAATCTTTAATTAAGGGGAGTTTTGTAAAAATAAGCAAGTAAAAACTAGAGAGAAAAAAGGGAAGTAAGGATAAATTATGAATACTACTATTAAGGATGTGGCAGAATTAGCGGGAGTTCATCCCTCCACAGTATCCCGGGTAATAAATAATGATTCTCGAATTAGTGAAAAAACTAAAGAGAAGGTTCTTCTAATAATTAATAAATTAGGATACACTCCTAATGCAATTGCCCGGGGACTAAAGACGAAAAGAACATATACCTTGGGGATGTTGGTTCCTGATATTACCAATCCTTTTTTTGCGGAGATAGCTCGAGGGGTGGAGGATGCAGCAAATAAAAATAATTTTAATGTCATATTGTGCAATACTGATGACAAGTTAAAAAAAGAAAGAATTTATCTGGAGATATTAAGGGGGAAAAGAGTTGATGGTTTAATTTTGGGGACGGCCCACACCAAAGATAAAAGTATATTAGAATTAGAAAAAAATAATTTTCCTTACATATTAGTTTCCCGAAGTATCGAAGGGTTGGATAAGAACTGTATAATCGTTGATGATGTAGAAGGTGGAATGATGGCTACTGAATATTTGATTAAGCTGGGTCATCGCCGAATTGCCCATATCACTGGTCCTCTTCAAACAAGATCAGCACTTAATAGATTAAAAGGCTATAAATTAGCGTTAAAAAAATATAAAATTGAATACCGGGATGAATTGGTAGGAGAAGGTGATTTTAGAATAAAAGGCGGCTATCAGGTGATGAAGAGATTTTTAAAATTAACTGAACCGCCTACTGCTATATTTGCTGCCAATGATTTGCTGGCTTTAGGAGCTATGCAGGCTATTCAAAAAAAGAATTTCCATATTCCAGAAGATTTTTCAGTAATAGGTTTTAATGACATCAAATTAGCATCTTTTATCTATCCCCCTTTGACTACTATTCGTCAGCCAATGCTAGAGATGGGAGCATTGGCAGTAAAGATGTTAATAAAGATAATAGAGGAGGGAGAATTTAATCAAAGAAAAGAAGTGTTAGAATCTAAATTAATCATCAGAGAATCTTGTAAAAAGATAAACAGAAAATAAAAAAAGTAAATTTTAAATTAAAATTAAAAAAAAGGAGAAACAAAAAATGAAAACTGTAACTTTGTATGCTGATTGGCAGCCTAAACCAGATTTTAAATTAGGAGCAAAAGATATTGACGGAAAACTTACTTATTTAGGAAGCAAAGTTTGGAAAAATCCGGAACTTAAAATAGTAGAGAAAGATGTTCCTAAAATTGGATCTACTGAAGTTTTAATCAAAGTTAAGGCTTGCGGAATATGTGGTAGTGATGTCCATATGGCTCAACCTGATGATGATGGTTATATCTGGTATCCCGGACTTACTGCTTTTCCGGCGACCCTGGGCCATGAATTTTCAGGAGTGGTAGTGGAGGCAGGTAAACAAGCCATTAATAAGAGAACGGGGAAGAAATTCGAAGAAGGAGAGGCAGTAACTGCAGAAGAAATGTTCTGGTGTGCATCTTGCCGACCCTGTGCCGATGGGTACCCTAATCACTGTGAGAAATTGCAAGAGCTTGGTTTTAGTTGTGATGGCGCCTTTGCGGAATATGTCAAAGTTGATTCCCGCTATATTTGGAGCCTGGAGGAATTAAAGAGAGTTTATAAAGGTGATGACCTGTTTCTGGCTGGTAGTTTAGTTGAACCTACCTCAGTGGCTTATAATGCGGTAATAGAGCGAGGGGGAGGAATAAGACCCGGAGATAATGCGGTAATCTTAGGAGGAGGACCTATTGGACTTGCTGCAGTAGCTATAATGAAAAAAGCCGGAGCCTCCAATGTAATTCTCTCTGAACCTTCTGAACCAAGAGCAAAATTAGGAAAATTAATGGGCGCAGACCATATCATTAATCCACTTAAAGAAAACTTTGCTGAGAGAGTGTTAGATATAACCGGTGGTTTGGGAGCTAAATTATATTTAGAAGCAACAGGGTTGCCTAATATAGTTTGGGCAGATATTGAACAATCTATCTGGGAAGGCAAGATGATTAACAGTACAGTAGTAATTGTAGCCCGTTCTGACAAAAAGATTCCAGTTACCGGAGAAGTTTTCCAGGTAAGAAGAGCTTCTATTGTAGGTTCCCAGGGTCATTCCGGCCATGGAACTTTCCCCCGAGTTATTAGTTCAATGGCCTCTGGAATGGATATGACTCCATTGATTACCAAAAAGATAACCTTAGGCGAAGTTCCGGAGAACATAGTCCTCCTGCGGACTAATAGAACAGAATGTAAAATAACTTGTGTTTTTAAATAGTAATAATGGGGTCAGGCCTACACTTGACACTTTCGGTTTTAGAACCTGTTATTTAAGTGTCAAGTGTAGGCCTGACCCCAAAAAGCAAAAAGGTGACCCCAAAAAGGAAAAGGAGATAATAAGATGTCTGATAAGAAAAATGAAAAATGGCTGACTACTGATTATCCTCAGATAGTGTTTGAAAATAGCCAGGTAGGCCGATTGAAAAAAGAATTATTTGATGCACCGATGAGTAAAATAGAAGAAATACTCAAAAAATATGAAATCCC
>Ga0209979_1000732_pt1 | contig 41395 bp, 30 predicted proteins | sample AnhtaG_FD_183114 | JGI IMG/M metagenome (GOLD analysis project Ga0209979, IMG submission 183114) | Deep subsurface microbial communities from Anholt, Denmark to uncover new lineages of life (NeLLi) - Anholt_01485 metaG (SPAdes) (version 2) | ecosystem: Environmental > Aquatic > Marine > Oceanic...
CCTCATAGGGTGTAAGACGTACAGAAAAAGCGTTTCAAAATTAAAAAAATTATCTTTTTTCAGGAGGACTTAAATTATGAAAAGATTTAAATCAAAAGTGTTATTGGTTTGTGTACTGACATTACTACTTGGCAACGCACATCTCGCTATGGGCTATGGTCCGTCCAACGATAACTGTTCGAACGCAAAGTGGGTCGGTAACGTAACTGACCTGGCGTTTGACACTACATTGGCGACATTCGATGGGCCCGGCCATGTTATGATCAGCCCAAACATCTGGTACATCTATACCGCTATATGCACGGGCTGCGCCACTGTCAGCCTCTGTGACAGTAGCTTCGACACCATGGTCGCTGTCTATAAAGGGAACAGTTGCTACCCGACATCGAGCGACATGATCGAATCCAACGACGATTTCTGTCAACGGCAATCCCAGATGACCTTCCCCGTTATCTCCGGCAATCAGTACCTGATCGAGGTTGGGGGGTTCAGCTTTAGCGATATTGGCGAGGGTGTCATAAGTATCAGTTGCGATAATCAGCTCAATTGTCCGAGCAATGACGACTGCCAGGACGCAGATTGGATCGGTAACGTAACGAATCTGCCGTTCAACACCACGTGCGCAACGTTCGATGGTCCCGGCCACTGTATGGAAAGCTCAAACATCTGGTACCTCTATACCGCTCCGCAGACGTGTGACGTAACAGTCAGCCTGTGCGGTAGTCAGTTCGACACCCTGCTTGCTGTTTATGACGGGGGCAGTTGCTATCCGGCGGAGACCGATTTGATCGAATGCAACGACGATGCCGGTTTCGGTAATTTCGAATCGGCCGTCACCTTTGCCGCCACTGCTGGTAACGATTATTTGATTGAGGTTGGCGGGTATAGCGCTTCTGATATCGGCAACGGTGTAATTAGTATCTACCGCAAAGGGGAGGAGCCCGGCCCATTTACCAACGATGATTGCCAAAATGCAAAACCGGTTGGTAACGTAACGAATCTGGCATTCGATACGACCTCGGCGACGTTCGATGGCCCAGGCCACTTCATGACCAGCCCAAATATCTGGTACTGCTATACCGCCACTTGCACGGGTGACGTCACCATAGACTTGTGTGGCAGCGGCTACGATACTATGCTCGCTGTCTATACCGGAGAGGGGTGCAGCTGCTATCCGACATTGAATGACATGATCGCATCCAACGACGACGACTGTGCTCAGCAGTCCAGGGTTACGTTCGCCGCGACCGCCGGGGAAAAGTTCCTGATCGAGGTTGGGGGATACGGCTCCAGTACCGGTGAGGGTGTGATGAGTATCCGTTGCGAGGGAGAAGAACCTGGTCCGGGCCCCTGTCCGCCATCCAACGACAACTGCCGTAATGCAAAAACGGTCGGTAACGTAACAAACCTGGCGTTCGACACCACATGCGCAACATTCGATGGCTCCGGCCACTATGTGATCAGCCCGAACATCTGGTACTCCTATACGGCTACACGCACAGGTGACGTTACTGTCAGCCTATGTAACAGTAAGTACGACACCAAGCTTGCCATCTATAAGGGAGACGATTGCTACCCCGCGTTGGGCGACTTGATTCAATACAACGACGACTCCTGTGGTTGGCAATCAGAGGCCACCTTTGCCGCGTTGGCCGGCAACAAGTACCTGATTGAGGTTGGCGGGTTCGGCTCCAGGACCGGTGAGGGTGTGATAACTATCAGTTTCGAGGGGGCGCCGCCTTCAGAGGAATTCGACTTAGGCGATGCACCGGACAGCACCAACAATTACGGTATAGCCATGACTGCATATCATCAAGGGCAAATCCAGGCCAATTACCCCACTGTCTTCAACGATGCCAGTGGCCTTGGACCTTATGGGCCGATTCACTACAACCCCAAGGCAGTGGCTTATTTGGGCAGCAATGTTTCTCATGAGAGCGAAGCGGACATCGGCCCGGACGAGGATGTCAACAATAATATCAAGCCGATGGTCAACAGCTCGAACAACGATTGGTACGACAACGGAGTTATCTTCCCAGTCAATATGCCTCATTGTCGCTGGACCACATTTAACTATCGTGTCAAAGTTATCAATCCCGGTACTGACCTTTGGGTCAATGTCTGGTGCGATTGGAACCGTGACGGTGACTGGGACGACGACAGTAGCACATATCCGGCCTTTAATTGTACCAGAGGCTCGGTATCGGAATGGGCTGTACAGAATCAGTATCTTTTCAACCTGCCGGCCGGAATACATCAGATCACCACACCGGCGTTTCTACCCTGGCACCTGAAGAACGGTCCGAAGGAAATCTGGATGAGGATAACTCTTTCAGAGCAGCCCTGGAAGGGCGGCAGTAACAGTAACATCAAAGGTAAAGGTAGTGGCGGTTCCGGCCCCCAGACAGGATACGAGATTGGCGAAACGGAAGATTACTACTTCGTTCCGGATACAAGCTTCCCTGAGTGTGAGGATTTCAACGGGGATGGGGTAGTTAACATCCAGGACCTGTCAACTTTCGTGGCTGATTGGCTTGAGAACTGTCCGCAGTAGCGAACTTCGTGAAATATTTCATTTGCACAAACAAAGGCTGTGAGTAAGTCCGTCAATGCGGCGCCGGATGACGCATTTCGCTCACAGCCTTTGTTCTTACTACAAAGCTGCCGACGCCCCGGACTGTGTTAATAGAACTTATGTTCAACAGGTTGTTTCTTGAGTTCGGCTGCGGTCGGTAGAAGTTCAAATGAATCTATTTTTTCAGCTTCGATAAATTTATCTATCACGTGCTGAATCCGGCCCATGCTGGGGCTATGCATCATCGCAAACAGATTATACGGCCAATCTTCAAAAGTCTCCCTCTCGTAGCAGTGGCTCACCGCTGTGAAACGAGCCAACCTGTTGCCGGCCTCGACAATTCGGTCCTGTGGAACTTTGCTGCAAAACAAAACGTTAGCGACAAATCCGAGCTTGCGATGGTCAACAACAGCCGCTATGCGACGGATTACGCCTTTATCAATCAGCTCTGTTATAATCTCCAAAACATCTTTCTTATCTAAGGCTTCACTGCACAAAAAATCAAACGGCTCTGCAATCAGCTCCAGGTCGTTCTGCAATTTCGACAGTATTAGCTTCTGATTAGCGTTCAACTTAACAGGGGCAGGCCTATGTGCCTGCCCTTTTGGAGCACAGAAATCAGAGCAGCTATGCAGCGTCTCCTTCTCAGCATCAAATCGAACATCGAGCTTAAAAAACCGCTTGACAGGCAGACTGTGAAACTCAATACCAAAGCGTGCCGAAAGATTGGACAGCACTGCCTTAATCTGCGCCGCTGTTTGCACCTGCAATGTAAACCATAAATTGTAGAAATGGTGCCGCTGATAATTATGGGAGACACCCTCCAGAGAATTAACCGCCTCGGCAACTTCCTGACAGTGCTCTTCGGGAATATGAGCGGCAATTAGAGTGCTTACCTTACCGAGCGCACGATAATCTATCAGCGCACGAATCCGCCGGATAAGCCCCGCATTTTTTAATTCACCGGTCTGCTGCAAAACCGTTTTCTCATCGCAATTCAAATCTTTTGCAATCTTTGCAAACGGCCTTGAGCAAACCGGCAGACCATCCTGAAGCGCATTGCACAATTGTTTCTGCAATTTTGTCAAATGCAAACTCAATTCCCGTACCTCGTATCTCGTATTGCATACCCGCCGGACAGAAGCGGACTTATCAGAAAATGTGATGGGCTAAAGCCCATTCTACAATCCGGGAGATTCTTTCTTTGATTTTACTATGGTTTCCTTGTTTGTTTTTTTTGTGTAGCTGGTTTTTAGTGTTCACTGTTTGTTTTTGTCTGCTCAATTTTTCATCAAGGCAGAGGTAGTTTAAGCAAGAAATATAATTTCCCAACCAAGGGTAATATAACTCTCTCAAAACCTCCAAAAAACAGAAATCCTATAAGTATCAATAATCCAAATCGCGAAAAGTTATTGTACATATCGATAGTCTTCGGAGACTTCAAGCTGGCATAGACCATTCTCGAGCCGTCCAGAGGCGGTATGGGAATTAGGTTAAATGCGGCCAGGATAAAATTGAACAGTATGGCCAGCAGTACAAAATTACCAAGTACCGGCATCGAACGCAAATGAAGAGCATGGAAGGCAACGGCCAAAGCAAGAGCCAGCAAGATATTGGCAAGGGGCCCTGCCGCCGCAACTCTGAACATCTGCCTTTTCGTCAGGACCGAAAAGTCGACGGGCACAGGCTTAGCCCAGCCAAAACGCACCAGAAGCGGCATAATAATTGTGCCGAAGAGACTAATATGGGCCAGGGGATTCAAAGTCAGACGTCCCATTCTCTTGGCTGTGTCATCACCATATCGGTAGGCCACCCAAGCATGGGCATATTCGTGAATAGTTAAAGAGACAAGAAAAATGGGAAGAACAAACAAATATGTCGAAATTTGGCCACTTAACATCGCACCTTTTACCCGTAAAAATAAGATAATTTTTTCTTCGCAAGGATAGGCTTTAAACCATCGGCTTATGTGACAATAATCTTGCCACATTCTTAGCAAAATAAGTGATCAATATATCTGCTCCTGTGCGTTTGATGGAATAGAGCATCTCCGTCATTGCGGATTCTTTATCCAATAGTCCCGCGTTAGCGGCACAGTTTACCATCATATATTCGCCGGAGACGTTATAGGCGGCGAGCGGACAATCAAAACGCTGCCGTGCTCGATATATAATGTCCAGATACGCAAGGGCAGGTTTTACCATCACAATATCAGCACCTTCTTCTATATCGAGTGCAATCTCGGCCATCGCCTGGTCGGCACTGGCGGCAGGGTCCATCTGATAAGTCCTGCGGTCGCCGAAGGCCGGGGCCGACTCTGCAGCGTCTCTGAAAGGCCAGTAGAAAGCAGAAGCATATTTTGCCGCGTACGACATAATCGCTACGTTCTCAAAGCCGTTTTCTTCGAGCGCTTCACGAATGTACCTTACTCGGCCATCCATCATATCCGAAGGAGCAACAATATCGGCACCGGCCTGGGCGTGTGAGAGGGCCATCTTTGCCAATAGTTCGCAGGTTGCATCGTTATCGACTTTGCCATCTTTAATTACGCCGCAATGGCCGTGGTCGGTATATTCACAAAGGCAGACGTCGGTAATAACCAGAAGCTGCGGCGCTGCCTTTTTGATTTCTCTGATAGAGCGCTGGACAACGCCGTCTTCGGCCCAGGCCTGTGAGCCGACATCATCCTTCTTGCTCGGCAGGCCGAAAAGCAGCACCGCAGGTATGTTTAGTGAAGCAACTTCAAGGGCTTCGGCGGCAATTGTGTCCGGTGAAAAGTGGAAACAATCGGCCATTGACTTGATTGGCTGTTTAAGGTCTTTGCCTTGCCGGACAAATAACGGATAAACCAAATCATCGACGCTCAATCTGGTTTGGCGCACCAGTCTTCGCATTGGAGCGCTGCTGCGCAGTCTTCGCATTCTGATTTTTGGAAAGCCCATAATTAACTCCTTCGGAGAAACTCGAAATTCAAATCTCTAAATCCGAAACAAGATGGTTAATTGGTGAGTGGTTAATTGGTGAGTTAAATACTCACTACTCACCACTCACTACTTAACAAGTTATCATTTCGTGCTTCGGCTTTCGAATTTCGGGTTTAATCTATTTATACTTTATACGTTTGTTCTATTGCATCAAGTAAGCCATCAAGGGTATGGTCTGCGGCTGTTACATCAACCGTGATGCCAAGCGTTTTCAAGCGTTCGGAAGTTACCGGGCCAATGGATGCAATTTTTACGTTACCTGAATTTACCAAATCGCTGCGGATTTGCTCAAAAAATCCATTTACCGAAGAAGGACTTGCAAAGGTCAGCCAGTCAATCCGTCCTTTGCTGATTTCTTCAATTAGCCAGGCGCTTTGGCTTTTTTGTTCTATCGCTGTATAAACCGCTACATTTTGAACTTCGGCCCCGGCTTCGTCCAACAGTTCGACAAGTTCGTTCGAAGCAAGCTGTGAGCGTAAAAGTAAAATCTTTTTGCCCTGCAAGTTTGTATAACCAATTAGTTGTCTGCCAAGCTCCTTACTGGTAAAAACGCTCGGGACAAAATCTGCACTGATGCCGAACTCGCTTAACTTAGCTGCGGTTCCATTACCTATTGCGGCAATTTTGGCCGGGCCGAAAACTCTGGCGTCTTTGCGCAAATTCTGCAGAGCTTTAAAGAATATAGTTACGCCGTTGCCGCTTGTAAAGATTATCCAATCGTATTCAGTTATTTTTGCGAGCGTACGTAAAAACTCGTTCGTCTCCGTCAGGGGCTTGATTTTTATTGTTGCAAATTTCAGTGGATTACCGCAGCGAGAAATAATCTTGGCTGCAAAATCGGCATTGCCAGCGACGTCCCGCGTTACGACAATATTCTTGCCAAACAACGGCTTTTTCATAAACCAGTTTAACTGGGTGTTACTGTCTGCGGCAGCGCCGATTATTATAATCGCCGGCGGTTCAATTTCGGCCTGTTGGCACTTTTGGCTTATATCGCCAAGCGGAGCTTTTGCAACTTTCTGCGTGGGAAAAGTGGCATCGGCAATTACCGCCGTGGGTGTATCGGCGTCCATACCATTTTCCATCAGTCGTTCAGTGATATAATCCAGATTGCCCATCCCCATATAGAAGACTATGGTGCCGTTGAACCTGGCAAGCAGGTGCCAGTCGATATTGCTTTCTCGCTTACCCTGGGCTTCTCGGCCGGTAACAAAAACGACCTGCGAGCTGTATTCTCTATCGGTCAGTATGATACCGGCATAGGCAGGCCCGGCAATACCAGCAGTCAGGCCCGGCACTATTTCGAAATCAATTCCCGCCTCAGCAAGAACCGCAAGCTCTTCGGCACATCTGCCGAAGATACAAGGGTCGCCGCCCTTTAAGCGCACAACTGTTCGCCCGGCGGATGCCTTTTCGAGCAGCAGCTTGTTAATTTCTTCCTGCGTAACCGAAACACCGCCGGTGCGCTTGGGCACGTGTATAATCTCGGCGTTGGCGCGGGCAAATCTGAGCAAGGCCGGGTTGGCTAATTTATCGTAAATTATACAGTCTGCCCTCTTGAGGACCTCCGCACCGCGAACGGTAATCAAGTCCGCCCTGCCCGGCCCGGCACCAACAAGATACACAAAACCATTATCCATAGATTTCACTGATTTTTCATTCATAGCCACAGATTTCACCGATTCATAAAACCACAGATTTCACAGATTAAGAAAAATGGTATGCACAGCATACCCTACAAAATCATTACGTTAAGATACCAAATATATCCGAAGAACGCTATTGATTTTGCTAACCACAGCTTTCACAGACGCCGTCCCGAGCCCATTCGGCTTCGCTCAGGGTAAACTACGCCGAGGGATCTATTAAAATGAACCGCAGAATGTCGAATAGAGAATATCCAATAATGAATTGAGATTGCTTCGCTGCGCTCGCAATGACAATGCACCAATTTTTGGCAGTGGCCTAATTGGTGCGGGGCAAGCGCGGATTCATACTCCCCAATCAGGTCAAGGACAACTTTCGCAGGAATAAATTGCGGGGCTAAATATTGTTGATCATTGTCCTGTGTATCCGCAGACTCCGACCCGAGGTGAGTTGACCACAGGCAGGAGCATATCCTCGCCGCACTCGTGTTCGGCAGCACACTCATTGCAAAGGCAACCTTCGTCGGAGTAAACACATTCAGTGCACACCTGTGTAGCCATTTTACCGCAGGACACACAGGGGTACGAGGGAGGCTCATTTCTGGCCAAAACTGCGATGGACTTGCCCTTAATTTGTTTTTGCTCTTGCGAGATAACCTTCATCGCCAGGTACGTTGTAGAGCCGAAGTCGTACTCATAGTGAAACTTCATACCGGGACTAAGAACTTCATCCAACCTGGCCCCCATGCTTTCGTCGTCAAACTCTGCCATTGGTGCTACCGAGTACGTTTTGCCCTCAATCGTAAATGCGCTCATGTGGCCGCAGCACTCCAGCCAGATTTGTCTAAGAAAACTGTCCAGAACTTCGAGCGTTGCATCAGCAGGCACCTCAAGATGCATCCAATAATCGGACGAGTACCGACCTTCAACCACAAGATGAAAGATTTTTGTTTTCCGCGGACTTCGGCCGGGAGATGACGTCTCGATATTTTCTTCTTTTTGTTTGCACGATTTGAGGTGTTTGGTCATCGCTGACTTGCTGAAAGTGCTCCCGCAAAGATTGCACTGTCCTTTTGACATTTGCCTTGTCATTTATTGAACCTCCATTACAATATTTTATTCATCTATTTTATGAAAAGCTGATAATCCCCAAATGATTTTGGGGCCTAAATATTTTTCGATTGTAATACATTTTAAGCACAACAATTGCAAGTATCAACTCCAAACTGCACTGAAATCGAATCAAGTAGCACGAGAACATCTTCAAATATCCTTGCAAATAATATGCTTTTCGCCATAATCACTCGTGTAAAGTTTGTAGATGGGCATAAAGGAAAACCGATGAATAAGCTCAGACGAGCTGTAATGTGGATTGGGCTGACGCTGATTATACTATTGGTCTTCCTTTCTATCTATGGTGCATTTATCGGCGCCGAGCGGGCAAAGAGCTTTGTTAACCGCTTGCCATTGGTAGTTTACTGGTCAGCTTTTTTGCTGCTGTTGATTGTAGCCCTTGTGGTGTTTCGTCGGTTGGTTCGCGTGCCCGGCCTGCTGCTAATACACTTAGGCTGTATCTTTATACTTGCAGGGGCTATGTGGAGCTCGGAAGCCGGGCATAAAGTCCAGAAAAGGCTCTTTGGAATCGACAAAATTCCGGCAGGCCAAATGACAATCTATGAAAGGCACTCACACAATCACGTCACATTAGAAAACGATATGATACAAGAGCTGCCTTTCTCCATAGCACTCAAAGACTTCCAAATAGAATATTACAAGCCGGCGTACCTGTATATCCAAACCAGAGATGGCCAGGGCTGGAAAATACCTGTTGAAATCGGTGCTGAATTTCCTTTAGGCCCGGAGCTCGGCACGGTAAAAATCCTAAGAACGTTCGAGAATTTCAAAATTACAATCGAGGGCGAGAGCAGAAAAATTATCGACGACCCACAGCCCGGCTTTAATCCGGCACTGGAGGTCCAGATTAAATACCCTGATGGTAATGTAGCCACGAGATATGCTTTTGACCCAGAGCATTTCCCTGGACATATTTACCCCGGGGACAGATTTCTGCTGAGCTATCGCAGAGTTATCAGCGATTACGTAAGCCGGCTGCGTATCATTGAGGACGAAAGGATAGTTGCTGAAAAGGACATCGAAGTAAATCACCCTCTTAGCTTCGGTGGATACCATTTCTATCAGCATCAGTACGACGCCGAGGCCGGCCAATACACTGTTCTTATGGTCGTTTCCAATACCGGCCTGGCTGTGGTCTATGCCGGCTACTGGATGCTCTGTATCGGAGTCTTCTGGCATCTGTGGCTAAGGCATTTTGTAGGTTTTGATGTTGGCAGCAGCTTTGTGCATATAGCTGCAAGGATAAAATCAAAAAACAAATAAATGGAAATTAAATATACAATTCAGGGCTTATTGATTTATGCTGCTATCGCCGCATACCTGATGGCGTTCGTAACGAGCCTGCTGCGCCGCCGAAAAACCGGACACATCTTATATCTGTTTGGATTTATAATTGCTGTTTTTTCTTTTAGTTATCGCTGGTATCACGTCCGCCACGTGCCATTGCAGAACCTCTTTGAGGTGTTCCTGTGCTTAGGTATGATTATTTATCCGCTTTCGCTATTTAGTGGTCGTTTCCTTCGCGTTGGTGGTTACAGCGCAGATATGCTTATCGGCGCTGTAGTTCTTATCCCTGCCGGGTTTTTCTTCAACGCCCGGCCGCAACAACTGCCACCGGCTTTGCAAAGCCGGCTTTTTTTGCCTCATGTTGCCGTCTATATGCTGTCATATATCTTTATGGCAAAGGCGACCTTCCAGGCCATTTCGCAATTAGCCGGCAAAGGCCCCGAAGCCAACGAAAATCTGTTAGGGCCTGAGCAGGCAACTTATCGTATAATTTGCGTCGGCTTTCCCTTGCTGACGCTCGGGCTTGTCCTCGGCAGTTACTGGGGCAAAAAGGCCTGGGGCGATTACTGGGGCTGGGACCCTAAAGAACTCTGGTCACTGGCATCATGGCTGGTATATGTAGGGTATTTCCATTTTCGCTATATGTTCGGCAAGAAGCACCCGCGCATTAACAGCTTCCTGGCGATTGTGGGAATGGTCGTCATTGTGATAACTCTGCTGTGGGTAAACCTATCCAGACTCTTTGGCGGTCTGCACAGCTATGCAACCTGATATCCATCTTTTCATTGGTGGATTTTGTGTAATCAATAGGTAAATTTAGAGACAAGGAGACCTAATGAGAACTTTACTTGTGACCATAACAGGTTTGTTGTTGGCTTGCTTGGCAGGCTGTTTAGCGGCAAATGAGAAGGACGTAACTATCAAGAGTGAAGAAAGCATAACAATTGACAATGGTATTTTAGCCGTTTGTTATAATCTGAAGGACGGCACTTTCTCTGTCCGGCGTGGTGAAAAATTATTTATAAAGCAGGGCCATTTTCAAAAAGTTACCAGCGCCAATACCGCCAAGGCCCGGGCCATAAGAATCAAGGACGCCCTCGGTGCCGGTAAAGCTATCCAAATCAAATTCCCATCCGGTAATACCCGCACGCTGGCACTATACAAGAATGTGCCGTTTGTCTGCATCAAGTCAAATATACACAACCCAACCGATGATACGGTCGTCATCGACAAGGCGGTAGCTGTAAGCTTAGGGGTTGACCTCGGCAAGTCGGCAAAGGACCTTCGCATACTCGGTTGTGACGGGCTGACGACAGCCGAGGAGGACAGAATCAGCTATACTTTTCTGGCTATGGCTGAGCCGGACACACGCACAGGTCTTGTGGCCGGCTGGCTGACGCACGAGAGGGCAAGCGGCATCGTCTTATCTAAACCGATTCGGTCCTCTGTGCTTATCGAGGGCAGGAGTGAATATGGTAATCTGCTAATCGAACCGGGGAAAAACATCGACGGCGAAACGTTCGCCGTCGGATACTTCGATGATGCCCTTGTCGGGCTTGAAGAATACGCCGATGCAATCGCCAAACAATACAAAATCAAACTGCCCGAAATTCCGGACGGCTATTGCACGTGGTATTCCAGGCCATACGGCGGGGCATCGGACGAAGAGCATATGGCCGAGCTTGCTGAGTTCTGCAGCAGAGAGTTGACAAAGTTCGGATTCAACCTCCTGCAAATCGACGACAAATGGCAACTGAGCAGGCGGGATTTCACCAGCCATAACCCAAATGGCCCTTACCCAAACGGCATGAAGCCTACAGCGGATAAAATCAGGGCCTCTGGAATGACAGCGGGTATCTGGTTTATTCCTACGGGCTGGGACCCTAATCGGCCGGTTTTCGAGGAGCATCAGGACTGGTTTGTACACAAAAAGAATGATGGGGCGATTTATACGGTGCGGTGGGCGGGAAGCTGCCTGGATATGACCCATCCCGAGGCCCGCAAGTTTCTGTACGAGGTCATATCCCGGATGACCAGGCAGTGGGGCTATAAGTACATCAAGATTGACGGGTTGTGGACCGGGATGGCCGTCAAGATATTGTATCCGAAACCGGAGTACCGCAATGATAACCTCGGTGACGCGGTCTTTCACAATCCGGCCAAAACTAACATTGAGGCCTACCGAGATGGCCTTAAGCTCGTTCGGGAAGCCAGCGGTAACGACGTCTATATCCTCGGATGCAATATCGCGCAGAACATGCGGACACTCGGCGCTTCGGTCGGGCTGGTGGACGCAATGCGAGTCGGAAGTGACATTGGCGCAAGATGGAGCGGCATCCTTAGTGGTGCGAGTATGGGCACACGTCTGTACTTCATGCATAATCGCGTCTGGCACAATGACCCGGACTGTTTGATGCTGCGTGACCCTCTGAGCCTTGACCAGGCCCGCGCCTGGGGCTCCTGGATTGCCATAAGCGGACAGTTGAATATAGCCAGCGAATGGCTGCCCAGCCTGCCTGATGACAAGCTCGACGTAATTAAACGTTCCATGCCGAACCACGGCTTGTGTGGTCGGCCAATAGATTTGTTCGAAAGCACTCTGGCGCAGGTCTGGCACCTTACAACCGGGACGGAGCAACAAAGAAAAGATGTCATCGGCCTGTTCAACTGGGACGACAAAAAACCCGATACGGTCCGCGTCGAATTAGATAAACTCAACCTCCCTGGCGGCGGCAGCGGAACTTATGTCGGCTTCGACTACTGGGCAGATAAGTTCGTCCGGCCGTTTACCGGTGCGCTCGAAGCAGAACTGCGACCCGCCAGTTGTCGAGTTATCAGTATCCAACAGCTTATCGGGAGACCTGTGCTTGTGAGCACCTCGCGGCACGTTACCCAGGGTATAGTGGATGTTGCTGAGCAGAGCTGGAACAGCCGGAAAAATGAGCTCAGCGGCAAATCCAGAGTCGTCGGTTCGGACCCTTATGAGCTTCGCATTTTTGCACCGACCGACACCGCAGACTGGCAGGTCAGCTCGGCGGATATTTCGAAGGCCGACCACAAAGCCGACGTAACTATCAAAACAAAGCAGACCGGGCCGGAGATTCGCATTACTATAAACAGTCCGGAAAATCGCCTGGTTTCCTGGAAAGTTGTATTCAAAAACGAATAATCATAATCTAAGAGTATCTAACAAAATGAGATTCATCATTTTTGAAACTCAGAGATTGCCACGCGAACCTGCCCGCCTTAGGCAGACTCGCAGTGACATTCTTTTTGTTAGAGCCTTTTAATGCGTCGCTTATTTAAGGAGGCCATACAATGATGTTAGAAAAAATCAAGATTACCGTATTGCTTGTCGTCCTGTTACTTGTTGTCGGATGTGCACAAGCGGTCAAAGATGGTATGCTGACGATTGCGGAAAACGGCGTGGCCAAAGCCGTCATCGTTATTGCCGAGGGCGCTGCCGAACCCGAACAGCACGCCGCTGCCGAATTAGCTGACTTCCTGCAGCAGATAACCGGCGCGACATTCGAAATAGTCCACCCCCCTGCCGCCAAACGGTGTCGTCTGTTAGTTGGGCCGAAAGCTGCTAAATCAGCCGCTGTGGACTTTTCCACCGATGGGTTAGGCACCGATGGCATAATCATCCGCAGTGTAGGAAACGACCTTATTTTAGCCGGTGGTCATCCCCGCGGGACACTCTATGCGGTTTATACCTTTCTCGAAGACTATCTCGGCTGCCGTTGGTGGTCATCGACCGAAAGCACAATACCCAAAAAACCGACACTTAAATCAGGCAAATTAGATATACGTTATGTACCTGTGCTGGAATACCGCGAGCCATACTGGTTTGACGGCTTTGACGGCGACTGGGCGGTACGCAATAAGTCTAATGGAAATCGTCCCCGGATAGATGAAAAACGCGGCGGTAAGCACACCTACGAAGGATTTGTGCACACGTTCAATCGGTTAATCCCTCCGGAAAAATACTTCAAGGACCATCCCGAATGGTTCAGCGAAATCAAAGGCAAGCGCAGCTATAAGCGTGCTCAACTGTGCCTGACAAATGAAGAAATGCGCAAGGAGCTGGTTAAGAATTTAAAAGCCCGTCTGCGCAAAAATCCAGCCGCCACTATTGCATCGGTCTCGCAGAATGATTGGCGAGGGAACTGCCAATGCAGCAGTTGTGCCGCTATCGAAAAAGAAGAAGGCAGCCCTGCAGGACTGATGCTGCGCTTCGTCAATTCAGTCGCTGCCGATATCGAAAAGGAATTTCCACAGGTAGCTATTAGCACATTAGCTTATCAGTACACCCGCAAGCCGCCCAAATACGTAAAGCCGCGAGACAACGTCATTGTGCGGCTCTGCAGTATCGAGTGCTCGTTCAGTAAACCTTTAGCTGACGAACGAAACAAAGAATTTCGCGATGATATCGTCGGCTGGTCGAAGATATGCAATCGGCTTTACATCTGGGACTACACTACGAATTTCAGGCATCACATAATGCCGCATCCTAACCTGTGGGTCTTAGGACCGAACGTGAAGTTCTTCGCGGACCATAATGTCAAAGGTATCTTTGAGCAGGGCGCTTACACTACTAACGGGGCTGAGATGGCCGAACTCCGCGCCTGGGTGCTGGCCAAACTGTTGTGGGACCCCACGAGGAATGGGCAAGAACTAATTGACGAGTTCATAGCCGGCTATTACGACCCTGCCGGCCCACACATCAAGGCCTACCTTAAAGTTACACACGATGCGGTCGAAGCCGGCGAGGACTGGCTCGGCTGTTTCGAAAAGCACACAGCTAAATTCCTTTCCTTCGAGACACTCAGCGAAGGCTGGGCACATCTAAAGGCCGCCGAAGCAGCCATCCAGGACAACGCGAAGCTGCGTTTCCGCGTTCAGGTTGCACAGTTACCGACAATGTACACTTTTATGATGCGCTGGGACGAGATGCACGAAAAAGCTGAGGAAAGCGGCGCTGATTGGCCTATGCCGGAGTCAATCAAAACGGCCTACGAGCACTTTATGAAAATCGCCAGGGAAAAGAACATCACCCGCCTCGACGAATGGAATCCAGGCTTCGGCGCCCTCGAAAAGGCACTCGAACGCGCCAAGAAATAATGGCAACGGTGGGGCAAGCCCCGCCCTATAGGATTTAATAAATTGTTCGTTATCCAGATTACTCCGCCACGTTCGCTTCGCTCACTGCGGTCGAAATGACAGGTTTTATAAAAAGCAGTAATCCTAAGATTAAGTACTGGTCAGCTCCAGAGGAAAAAGCAATAATATCTTAAGAAATTTCATTTTCTGCGCACATTTTTAGCGTGAAATTACACTATAATAACGGAAGCTGATATCAGTTAATTCTTGTGAATTGGTGGATTTGTTTTGAATTTGAATTCAGAAACAAAATTAGTCCAAGCCGCCCAGAATGGCCATCTGGAAAGCTTCGGTGCTCTCTATGAGCGTTATCACAGCTCTATGGTCGCATTGGCTTATTCGATGCTCGCCGACAGGGACCTGGCAGAGGACGCCGCACAGGATGTATTCGCCATAGCCTGTCGCGACATAGGGAGTTTGAAAAGTAAAGAAAGATTTGCAGCCTGGTTGGCCGGCATTTGCCGGAACGTTTCGAGGCAAATGCTAAAAGCCAACAAGAGTAAGCCGGTTGCTGTGGGCGATAATCCTGCTGCCCAGAAACGTGACGATACGGAGGACCGCCGGGAGGCGATTCGCAAGGCGGTCTGGAGCCTTCGAGAGCCAGAAAGAGAGCTGATTGTCATGCGTTACTTCGACGGATTTTCTCAGGGGCAGATATCGGAAGTTCTGGACATATCGCCACAGGTTGTGAACGGCCGGCTGGTTAGAGCAAAACGTAAGATTGCAAAATATTTGAAACGAAACGGCTATATGGGAGATAATTATGAAACGTCCTGAAAACGATAAATTGCTCGATGAAGCGTTGAGCGAAACAATCGGCTCGAAAAAATCGCGGACGGATTTCGAACAGTGGAAGCAAAAGTACCCGGAAGCCGTTGAAATGTTAACCTCGCGAACCTCGCGGTCAAGCCGAGAGGTTCGCGGAGAAATCGAAAGGAGCCAGACAATGTCTGTAAGAAACAGAAGTTGGAAGTATGCAGCGGTGGTTGCCATTATGATATGCGCCGGAGGCATAGCTGTCGTGGGCGTGAATATTGGAAAGTACATTTACGTGGGCAAAGACGATGCCGGCGTTCACATTTTCCGCAGCGAAGATGCCAAGAGCGTCGTCACACTTGACGACGACGAAGTAACTGATGTAGAGCAAACCCGAAATGACCTGCAGGAGATAGAGATCCTGCGTCAGCAGGACAAGAGGCAGTTGATACGGGTCAATGAACTATTCGTCAACGGCAAGTTGGACACGAGAGTGTTTGTGTATCAGTATCAGCTCTCCGACGGGCGAACCATGGATATGGGGGAAGGTGACGAACTCAACTGGCTACTGGACAAAAAGCAGAGAGAAGAATGGCTCCAGCGCAAGAAGGATGCAGGCTCTGGAGAAGACTTTGGCGTTGCAGAGAAAGAATTCAAGGGCTGCATGTTCGTATTCAAACGGCAGAGATTCGTCCTTAGCGATGGAACCGAAGTTATCTGGTCCGTTGGTGAGCCTAAAGGCGACCAGTAGTCTTAAAATTGAATTCCCTCCGAACACAAAGGCCGGGCCGGATTGGTTCGGTCTTTTTTTATGCGCTCTTTCTGGGAAAATATAGACTTTTTGATTCGCACCATCATAAAACAAATGAAAAAATGACTTTGTTTATGTAAAAGTATGCGGCTCATTCGTTATTATATATAGACGATCGTCAGTTTGAAAGCAATTAGGTAGGCCTTAAATGCTGGAAGACAAGCTGCTTGTTTTGAAATGTAGGCGCGGTAGCAAGGATGCGATGTGCCGTATTTATGCCAAGTACAAGGATTATTTGCTGACGTTGGCAAAAGGGCTTCTGAGTGAGCAGGCAGCGGCCGAGGATGTTGTGCATGATGTTTTTGTTTCCTTTGCGCGGTCGGCCAGGCAGTTTCAACTCACAGGAAGCCTAAAAGGCTACTTGGCAACCTGCGTAAGTAATCGTGCACGGGACAAAATACGCGCAAGGACACGACAAGCCGAAGCTCTGGACTCAGTGAACCCAAGTATCTCGTGTTCAGACAATCCGGAGCAACGCGTAATAGAAAGAGAGGAATTAATGCGACTGAGACAGGCCATAAGTCAAATTCCATACGAGCAGCGGGAGGCAGTAATGCTGCATCTTAAAGGTGAGATGAAATTCAGGGAAATAGCTCAGTTGCAAGGCGTCTCAGTCAGTACAATTCACGGCCGGTATCGTTACGGGTTGGATAAACTGCGGTCACTGTTGAATAGCGAGGTTGAAAAATGAGACCAGCAGAAAACATAAAAAGGTTGATTAAGAACCTAACAGATAGAACCAGTGCCCAGATGGACGAGCGAGTGATAACAGACATGCAGCGTGCATTTGAAGATTCAGAAGAAATAAGAACGATCGCAAATAGGCCGAATAGATGGAGAATAATCGTGAAAAGTCCGATTAAGACGCTGGCCGTCGCGGTTGTAATAATAGCAATAATTTCAGCCGTTTATCGTGATCACAGCACTTTAAATATAACAACTCCCGCTTTCGGCCGGATTAGAGAAGCCCTTACAAAAGTGCCCTGGATGCATACTATTCACACCAGGCACGTTCGGGATAAAGGTCGAAGCGAAAGGTGGATTCTTTATGATTCCTCTACCGAACAAGTAAATATCGATATTTATAAATATGAAGGAACTACTTTTGACCCTAATACACACACTTTTGGAGGACACATCTCTACAATCACCGCTGTTAATCGTTTTAATGGTACGAAGACGTATTACGATTATGAAACGAATACAAAGAGTATCACGTACCAGCCGAAGCTTTTCGGATTCAGCGGCTATATGTCACCGCAGTCCTTAGTGGAGAATTTCTTAAACAACTTTATGACAGAGGAAGCAGAGACTACCCGCAAAAGATCCAGTCAAGATGGCGTAGACGTGGATGTTTATTCCTCAACAAGCTATAGAATCTCAGATGACAAAGAAAAGCAAATACGTTCGGAGTTTAAACTTATTGTTGACCGAAACAGGTATCTACCTCTCGCGACTTCATACAAATATTGGAAAAATAACGGAACGCTCTTTGACGACAGAGAAACACAGTATTATTATCCCATAGCCGGCCCGAACAATATCCTTGAGCTGGGAGTACCAAAATCGGCCGAAGTATTGGACTTTCCGCCTACGCAGGAACTCATAGAAGCGATCGCGAATTATCGTAAATACCGGAACGAAAGTCCGCTGCGCTATATCGCAGTTTTGGTACACAGTAATTACGATGCTTCTTCAGAATCGCATCTGATTGACAGTATAGACAGACACTATTGCGATGACTATCTCCAGAGAGCGGACTCAAGCTGGTTTAAGTCGATACCAGAACAGCAATTTAATTTGGAAGCGGGTAATAACCTCGATTCGATTATGAAATGGTGGACCGACAAGGCGTACCAACAGCTCGATATGTCTCACGAATATCTTGACCTGTACGGCGAGGAGTGCCACATGAAGCTTTTTCGCCCCGGCGGCAGTGAAAACTGGCAAATAAAGTATAAAGGATATAACAAAGCCAGTGACCGCGGAATTCTACGACAGTTGAAGTACATAGTAGATCGCGATGTTCTCTCTGAGCTGGGATGGACGCGAAACCTGAGGATTAAAGCGCAAGGAAGCTGGAAAATAATCATTGCAGACAACGAATACAGCAGGAGTAGGAACCTTATCTGTATCGAAATACTCGGCAAACCAACGGATGCTGCAAACAGAGACACAACCAGTGAAAGAAGCCTGTTTTACCTCAATCCACAACGGGATTACATCTGCCAGAGATGTGAATTTTATCCCCCTTACAATTATGTGCAGAATAGAGAGGTTCTTGAATTCGGCCGATTGGATTCCAGGCAATGGTACCCCAAAAAAATCCTTGAACAGAGAGTAATTAAAAAGAAAGATGGTACTACAAGACAAACCGATGAACTAATCACCGTTTACCTGGATACAACACCCGAATTTCCGGAAGGAATTTTTGATCCCGAAAGCCTGCTAAAATAAGCATGCCCTAAAAGAACAGTATTCGTTACGAAGGCCAGGCATTGTCAGGCTTGGCCTTTCTCATTGGTTTCAGCCACGCCCATAATATCCCGGAGCAGACATTGTTGTTTTGCCTACCCTTGGCTTTGTAAAGGTTTATACAGGACATATCCAGATTTTTTTGCATTTGGGGCGTACGGTATTCGTCTATATTATAGTAACCGGTTATAGGAGCTCCAATTGAACGCTCGTTTAGATGAAAGTTTGGTGCGTGCCTGTCAACGAGATGACAAGACTGCATACGCAGTACTTGTGAAAAGGCACTACAGGCATGTTTTTGCGATGTGTCTGGGCGTGCTGGGAAATGTGGACGATGCCGAAGATATTGCTCAGGAGGCCATGCTCAAGGGCTTGCTGAAGATAAAGAAACTCGACAAGGCTGAGCAGTTTGAGTCATGGATTCTGCAAATTGCCAGGAACCTCTGCATTGATTTTCTTCGCCGGCGAAAACGCACGAAAGCACTTGGGATCGAGCAGCCGACGCAGCCGGCACAGCGAATCGGTAAGAATCACGATCTGCAGCAGGCGATCAGACGGCTGCCGCAGGAGCTTCGGGTGCCGCTGACGATGTATTACTTCGACGGAAAAAATGCAAAGACAATCGCTGAGAAGCTGGACATTTCGCACTCCGGAGCTTGTCAGAGAGTCAGAGCGGCAAGAAAAAGACTGCACGAACTGCTGACCGAAAGGGAAAACAATGAATAGTATTTGTGAAAAGATGAAAGACCAAATCGCAGACCTTGTTACGGGAATCCTGCCGGAGGCCCAAGTGCACGATCTGGAGCAGCACTTAAACGAATGTGCAGCCTGTCGGGACTATGCCCGCGCACTAAAAGACGAAGACATGTTGCTGACTGAATTCTTTGCAAAGATTGATACGGATATGACAAGCCGGCAAGAGAGGGTCTTACAAACGGTAAACCGCTCGTGCCTGTCCAAGCAAACTGACACTCTTTCAATAAGGAGAATAATTATGAAAAATCCAATTACAAAATTAGCCGCTGCGGCGGTGATAATTATTGCCGTGCTTATCGGCATAAATCAATTCGGCGGCTCGATTGACGGGGCCAGTGTTGCCTGGGCGGATGTTGCGGAGCGTTTTGAGTCGGTGCCGTTTTTCAATGTGACTATTTACCTGGGCTTGGGCCCATATGCCGAGGATCAGAAAATGGAGATCCATAAAATAGAGATATGGACGTCCGAGAATTCCCAGACCAGAACACATTCAGGGAACGAGGTGATCTTTGCCGATTTTGCCGATGGAAACAATGTGGTCGTCGCCTTTGACAGCTCTACAATGCAACCTTTGAACGCGGATCGAATGGCAAAAGTGGCAAATAGTTTCCATGGATTTCTGCGCGCCGAAGGAGAGTTTTCTCTCGACGCTCTGCTTAATGGCTTCCCTGCCGATGACAAGGGCATTACCCTTTTTGAAACCGCTGATACGGCAGCATCAAAGGAAACAGTTCTTTTTGAAGTAAAACACAAGACAACACCTACAACACAGTGTTCGATATGGGCTCTTCGCAAGAGCAAGCTTCCCATACGAGCGTCTTTACGTGCCCCACAACACAAGATCTATGCCGATTTGCTTTTCAACTATTCGGAAAAGAAGGACACTAAGTTCTTTGACCCCGAGGCCTTCACAAGTCAGCAAACAGATGGAGAAGACAGGCAGAGACAAAGACTACAGGACGAAAATGGAACGAGTGACTGAAAAACTGTATCCAAATTTCAAGGGATCATTGCCACGAAGTTATTCAGGACTTGCCCCCGTATGAGGTACAAGTCTCCATGGGAGAAGCTGACACACAATCCATGTGTTGGGACTGACGAGCCGGGCTTTTAGCCCGGCCTTTTTTGTGCGCGTATTTGGGTATTATGTGCTGTGAAATATGTTGCTCAAAAAATCTGTTGCAAATGTCCCCATCCGCCTTGTACAATATCCTAACATAATTCAAATTGTATATCTATTGAGGAGCAGAAAAATGAAACGGTACAAATTAACTTTATTACTTGCGATTGGTTTTATTTTAGCCGCTCCCGCCGTTTTGACTGGCGAGAGCAAAGGAGCAGGAGTCATTACCGGCGAGCTGAAAAAGTGGCATAAGGTTACGCTGACCTTCACAGGGCCTCAGACCAGCGAAAAGGCTAAGCCCAATCCCTTCCTCGATTATCGCCTGAACGTTACGTTCTCTAAAGGAGAAAAACGATATATTGTCCCCGGCTATTACGCTGCCGATGGCAACGCGGCGCAAACCAGCGCGACGGCGGGCAATAAATGGCGTGTGCATTTTGTGCCTGATGAAATAGGACAATGGTATTATACAGCATCCTTTCGAACCGGGGCTAATATCGCACTTAGTAACAAATCCGGTTCATCTGTGGCCTTCGATGGTGTTAAAGGGAGCTTTACCGTCTCTGCCACCGACAAAACCGGCTCAGACCATCGGGCTAAAGGACTACTTAAATACGTGGGGAAACGCTATCTGCAATTCGCCGAAACAGGCGAGCATTTCCTCAAAGGCGGAGCCGACAGCCCCGAAAACTTCCTCGGCTACGCCGACTTCGATAATACCTACGACGCTGGCGAACTAAAACGCGAAGGAGAAGCAGCGGGCGGAAAATTTCTACATCGCTACGCCCCGCACGTGCGAGATTGGCGGCCCGGCGACCCAACCTGGAAAAACGGCAAAGGAAAGGGCATCATCGGGGCCCTGAATTATCTGGCCTCCAAAAGTATGAATAGCGTTTATTTTCTTCCCTATAATATCGACGGCGGTGACGGCAAGGACGTTTGGCTCTGGACGGAACCAGGCGAAAAATTCCGGTTCGACTGCAGTAAACTCGACCAGTGGGAGATTGTTTTCTCGCATATGGACGGATTAGGCCTGATGCTTCATATCATTACCCAGGAGCAGGAAAACGACCAAGGGCTCGACGGCGGCGAACTCGGCCCACAGCGTAGGCTCTATTACCGCGAGTTGATTGCCCGCTTCGCTCATCACCTTGCCTTAGTCTGGAACCTCGGCGAGGAGAACACCAATACCGACGCCCAGCGTAAGGCCTTTTGTCGTTATATTAAAGACCTTGACCCTTACGACCATCCAATCGTCTGCCACACTTTCCCGGGCAAGTACGACGAGGTTTACAATCCTCTGTTGGGATACGAATATTTTAACGGGCCGTCTCTGCAAACCAACGACACGCACAATCAGACACTCATCTGGCTCGACCGTTCCGCTTCTGCAGGCCGACAGTGGTTTGTTTGTCTGGACGAAATAGGCCCGGCCCACACCGGCGTTAAGCCCGACAAAGACGATTATTGGCACGATGAGGTGCGCAAGAAACATCTGTGGGGAAACCTGATGGCTGGCGGCGCCGGGGTGGAATGGTACTTCGGCTACAAATTCGCCCACAACGACCTGAATTGCGAAGATTGGCGCAGCCGAGAGCATCTGTGGGATATGACCCGCTACGCCCTGGATTTTTTCCGCCGATACCTGCCCTTTACCGAAATGGCCCACCACGATGAATTGACTTCCGCTAAGGATGATTATTGCTTTGCCGAACCCGGCCGAATATACGCCATATATCTGCCTGCCGGCGGCACGACGAGTCTGGACCTGGGCGATAGCTCCGCAACCTTTACTATACAATGGTACAATCCGCGTACCGGCGGTAAGCTGCACAAAGGCACCGTAGCCCAGATAACCGGCCCCGGCCCAATTGCCATCGGCAATGCACCCAACAACGCCGATAAAGACTGGGTCGCACTGATAAAGCTGAAATAAATCTATCGCAGGCAGGTAGATAGGACATTTTTGGCATTTCTTGACGGAAATTGGGTTTGAATTGGGTTTGTTTTTTTGGAGCCGGAAGGCGGTTTCATTTTCATAATCCTCTATAACATATACGTTTGCGCTCATTTTGGGCCTTACGGAAATTGGGTTTGAATTGGGTTTGTTTATTCGGACTATGAAATCATCTTTTTTTCTGTAATCCTTTGTTAAAGTTAAGTTTACATTCATTTTGGCTTTTCGGAAATTGGGTTTGATTGGGTTTGAATTGGGTTTGTTTTCACCAAGTGTCCGCTGCCATTTATTTTCATAATCCTTTGTATTATATGGATTTACGTTCATTTGGGCCTTTCGGAAATTGGGTTTGTTTTGCATAAAAAGTAGCTGATTTGTAGAGGGTTCTCGACAGATGTAGAGGGGCCGAGGACAGACCACAGACAACAGACACAAGACTCAAGACAAAAGATAACAGACTGCAGACAGCAGACTAAAGACACAAGACCAAAGACTATGGATGATGAATGATTCATAATAGACTCAAAACTCAAGACGAAAGACTAATGGTTAATTTGGATAAATGGTTAACTGGCCCAGCACCAATTAGTCGTGAGCTAAGCTCAATTGGTGCGGGGTCTGCGCTGCGCTACGAGGCTGGCTGGCTCTAAGTCCTTGCTGCGCTGCAGCTTACGACACGCAAACTGAAATGTCATCTTCGCCTGCTGGCGGTTTATGTTAGCCTGCTGGCTAACATGCGGGTATTTTAACATTTTTCAAACATAAGTCAACAAAAAAATGACCAAAAAAGCACTTTTTTTGTCATCCTGAGCCTGTCGAAGGGACCGCAGTCGAAGGGATCGAACCACTGATTGTATGCTAACATTATACTAATCTCAACATATTTGAAATAGGTAAATGTTCCAAATGGCGGTCCGTTAAGCCGTATATCGGTCTTTTTCGTAATTATTGGAGGTTTCATGCTCCGATTGACGAAATTACTTCTAAAGGCAGTTCTTGTTCTTTTTTTGCGACAAGAGCGTTATCTTCCAATTCATACGCGCCCTCTTGTCGATAGGGGAGTTTTCTACGCATCATTCCCTTAAGGAACCGCCATTCGGGGCTGTCCCTAGTTATCTGATAAAATGTCACGCTCCTCAATCCACTTTGAGATCAGTGGCAAGCCTGCTATCCAAAGACTCAACGCAGGTCGGCCAATTTAGTCCGTAGTAGTCTAACCACGTTTGGAATGATTGCTCCAAGTTGGTCTTATCACCCGCTTCCACGGCATTGAACATAGCCTCGGCTCTGGTAAGCAGATTACGCATAGGATCAAGTTCAACGATTTGGAGAGTCGCGGAAGGATTCGCCTTCGCCGACACGGGAAGCGTTGGTCCGAGAATGGTCAACACGGCTTTGTCGCCGTGATTAGTCAAGAGCCATTCTTCGTGATCGTGGCACTTAGAGATGTCCTTCTTCCAATACTGGCCATCTTTGTTCTTGTTGGTTTTCAGTTCAAATCCGGACGCTGAAGGCTCACCGTCACCTTGCCAAGTCACATCAGGGCCAGTACCTTTCGTTTTATCAGGTCGCTCAACATGTAAACCAAGTAGCACTCCAAAGACACGAAGAGCCTCTTCAGCTTTCTTTGTGTCAGGTCCGTAGATCAGGTCCGCTTTGACCTGTTTGATGGCAACCGGGATATGATGTTTCTTCTTACGATACCAGTTCGCAAGATTCTTTGCCTGTTGGCTAACCTCAGCCGGCATCGGCGGCTTGAATCCCGCCTCCCGCTTCTGGGAGGGACGCCCTAATTCTGAACGGCTGTTCGCTGCTGTGACGAACTCGGAGAATGCGCCCTGCCTGTCATCCGCACACATGAGTGCGAGGCCACGCCAGTGGTGATACCATGCCGCCAACCTGGAATCGTGTTTCTGGGCGTTCGTGGCCAATTCCGCATAGGTGTCTGCTGCCTGCTGGTACTGCCCGTGCCAAAGCTTCTCGTATGCTTCTCGGTCCCGTAGGATCAAATCAATGTGCCAGTCTGTGGCTGGCACCGACACTTTTGTTTCGAATTGGTCGATGTACTCGTCATACATCTCGTCCCAATTCTCGTCTCCGGTCAACACCCCCTCCATGAGATCAATCCAATTCAAATCCTCCGACTCAACCTGTTTTGACAGCTCAACGCCCAGAAGAAGTTGTTGTTGGAGCAGCGTCGGCAGGTAAGGCCGGTTGTTTGGAGTTCGCAACCAGGACTGAAGTTGGGGGCCAACAAGCAGGACAACGCCATGGTCGGTGTTGCTGCGGAAAATTCGGCCAATGGCCTGCACCACACGAGTGGCCGTGTGTGAGATGCGGACCGTCTCGACTCGGATGCTTTCGTCGATGAAACGGTCGAGCAGGTTCTCGCCCGTGGGGAGGCGGTCCAAGATCAGGACTCTGCATGCATCCCCAGGAAGATCGATACCGTCATACCGAGCGACCAATCCGAGCATCTCTGGTTCTTGGGACTGACGAAAACGATCAATCTCTTGTTGCCCAGCATCAGTGTCGTAGATTTTCGCAGGGGGCACCCATTCCTGTCCCTTCTTGTCCGAAGGTGATATCACGCAGCATTTGCGATCTTCAACCAGCGACTTGGTCTCAATCCGCTGTTCCTCGTCGTCTTTGCCCGGTACGAAAACGAATAACCGCTGAGCGTCACCGGACTTGCCGCTGGGCTGAACGACTGTTGGCTCAGCGACACCGAAAGTACGTGCGAAAGACGCTTGGGACGGGAGCGTGGCGGTCAGATATAGCCGCCGTACCCCCTCTTGGAAGTAATTAAGCTCCGAAAGAGGAAGGACAACAGGCGTGATCTCTAAGCCACGTCCGTCAGCGACAATACAACAGTGGTTCAGGTGTTCCTTGAGATGCTCCCACGCAAACAGCGTTCTCTCATTCTCATCCACACCAAGATCAAGCAGCGTCTGTCGAAACTCGTTGGCGTGCTCCCAAACGACAAACATGGGAACAAACAGGATGGACGTGAATCGCCCATCCGTGATGTCCTGAAAACGTTCCGCTTGACTGCTGTTGGCAAAGTGCTTTCGGCAGAGATGTAGAATCTTGCCGAACGCTTCATGATCGCGGGTGATTCGGAGGGTAAATTGGCCGCGGATCACATTCTCGGCAACGTGAGCATCATCAAACACAAGGGCATTGATGTCCTCGGATCGAAAAATGGACTTCCCGTTGAAGACCGTAGCATAGTTGGTGACGCAAAAGACGTTCCCGGATTCGAAACCCTCTCGATCGTGCCATCCACCTTTGTATCGTGTGGCGGGAGACAAACCGACTTCTTTAGCCTGGTCTACGGTCTGCTCAACTAGCTGGTTGTTGGGGCATACGTAAAGCACACGCCCCTTCTTCTCATTAGCAAGTGACTGTGCCATGAGTAGACCGACGAGAGTCTTGCCACCGCCGGTGTTCATTTGCAGGACGACATCGGAATCGGTCCGGTTCTTATGCCATTTCTTCAATGCTTTGGCTTGCGGCTCCCAGATATTCTCAATGGAACCACGAAGCGTTAGCTTCCTAAAGATCTCCAGTGGGTCGATGGGCTTCTTGCTCGAAGGAACTGAGAGCTTGATCTTTTTCAATGCCATGTGTGCTATCCCCAACTATTGTGTCGTAGAGGCGGATTGGTTGGACCGACTCGAGCGCGTCACTTATGTTAGGTGAGAGACGCTGTCAATAAGCTTTGAGAGCGCCTTTCGCTCGGTAATGCCCAACATAATAATATACAATGCTTTTTGTTGCCAATTTAGCCGCTGCTTTCATTCAATTTTCATATCTCTAATTTCGCTGCATTCTTCATGATGTCCGCATCACGCATTTACGCACAGAAAATAACACAAAGGAATGAAAAATGCAAAGGAAAATCCCCCCAGCACAGGACTGGGTAAAAAGGACAATAATTCCCCCCAGCACAGGACTGGGTAAAACAACCCACCCCAGCACAGGACTGGGGGCTATATAAAAGGATGGAAAATCCCGCCACCGCAGGGGTGGGTAAAAAGGACAAAAAATTCCCCCCACCACAAGGGTGGGTAAAAAAGACAAAAAATCCCCCCAGCACAGGACTGGGGGCTATATAAAACGGGGGAAAGATAATTTGAATTGCATAGGGTCTAAATCAGAAGTAACATCAAAGTTATGGCAAAAACGGTAGGGTATATGGTTACATGGACAACGTACGGTAGTTGGTTGCAAGGGGACAAACGAAGATATGTCAAAGATGGAAAAGTATTGGACGGCGACGAACACATTTATAGTTTGTGCAAAAAACTTCAAAAGTCACCGGCAGTAAAATTAACATCAAAAGAAAAAATAGTTGTTCATCAGACAATAATAACAGAAGCGGAGAGAACAGGCCAACAGGTCGAGGCGTTAGCGGTATGCAGTAATCATGTACATTTAGCAGCAAGGTGGTCATATCATCCGATAGGGGAAATTGTAAGCAGGTATAAGAACGCGGAGATGTTCGCACTTCACAACCTTGGCAGGTCAGGACGAATATGGACAAGAGGGTATGACAGGAGATTCTGTTTTACAGAAGATGAACTCGCCAGACGCATAAAATATGTAAAAAACCATAACGATTAACTTTTTATAATATATAGCCCCCAGCCCCGTGCTGGGGGGGGAATTCCTTATTGCCTAACCCGCCACAATCCTGTCGGGCACCCACGGCACAAGCCGGATAAAAAAACTGTTGCAAATCTTCGCCGGCACATTATAATACCCGCCTGGTCGTGCGTGATGTAGCACGCGATACGAAATACTCGATTTTGCAGAAGAGTTATTCAATACGAAAAAGGGAGAAGTTTCAATGGAACCAATTACGGAACCGGGAATTGACTTATTTGCTGACGAATTGCCGTCGATGGACGAAATTAAGAGGCTGTCTGCGTTTGTCCATTCGGGCGAGGCCAACCTGCTAAAATTCGGTGAACAAGTAGAGTCAAATATTAGCAGGACCGAACAACAAGCCTGTCTGGCAGCCGGGATCGGGCTTTATATATTAGGCAGAAACGCCGAAGCAATCGAGAAACTGCAACAAGCCAATGACTGCAAAGAAAAATTTATATACTTAGCCTTTGCGCTCCGCCGCGCAGGCGAATTCGACGAGACAATCGAAAACCTGCAAAAAAGCCTCGAATATAACGCGGACAAAATGAATATAACCCTGGAAAAAACCTCGACATATCGGCACGCAGGAAATTTCGAGGCCGCCGACAAGGAGCTGAAAGCCTGCAAAAATTTCGAGAACGTAAGTGCCGAATACCACTACCAGGCCGGCCGTCTTCAGGAAGTCCAGGGGCTTTACGAAGAGGCAATGGACAATCACAAGACAGCTCTGGAATTGTCCCCGAATCATCAAAGGGCCCTTTTCCATCTGGCCTTTCGCTGTGATTTGTCCGGCGATGAAGAAGCGGCCATTGATTACTACGGGCAAATTGCTTCAAGCTCGCCGGTTTATGTAAGTGCCCTGCTGAATTTAGCTGTGCTTTACGAAGACAACAGCCAGTACGACAAAGCTGCGAAATGTATCGATATGGTCCTTGAGACTCATCCGAATCACCAAAGAGCGATCCTATTCAACAAAGACATCGAAAGCTCAAAAACAATGTTCTACGACGAGGAAAAAGAAGAGAAAAAGACCCTTAAAACCCAGATTCTTGAAACGCCGATTTCTGATTTTGAGCTGTCGGTGCGCAGCAGAAACTGCCTGAAAAAGATGAAAATCGATACACTCGGCGACCTTCTTAACATCACCGAGGTCGAGCTGTTATCTTATAAGAACTTTGGCGAAACGTCGCTTAGGGAAATCAAGACCATCCTCGAACCGAAAGGCTTGATTCTCGGGATGGCTCTTGAGGAAAAGCTGCTTCCTTCAGCAGAAAATTCCGAGGGCATTGCCATCATAGACGAGGATGAAGGACTCAGAAACAAACCTGTAGATGACCTCCAATTGTCGGTGCGCGCTCGAAAGTGCCTGCAAAAGCTCAATCTTCGCACAATCGGTGAATTGACATACAAAACAGAGGCTGAGCTTCTGGGCGTTAAAAACTTCGGGGTAACAAGCCTGAACGAAATCAATAAAGCGCTCACAAACCTTGGATTATCACTGCGAAGCCTGGACTAATTTAGAATTGAGAATTTAGAATTAAGAATTTAGAATTAAGAGTTCTACATTATCTTGCGGCCATTTTACTTTTACTGATTACTCTGAACGGCTGTAAGACTCGCAAACTAATAACGCCCACCCCCCAGATGGACATCGAACCGCAGTTTTGGGTAAGGGTCCTGCTGCTGGACAATGTCGAAACCTGCACGCTGAAAATTGAATCGTCATTCAGTATTACCGACGACCCCAACCTGCAAACACAGCTCCCAATAGCCCGCTTTGACCAAATCGATGCGCCGATAAGCATCCAGTTAATTAACGGGGAAATCACCATCGGGGGTCGGCCCTTTATGAACGATGAGGTAATTGTTTTCCCGGATGAGCCGTACATCTTCAAACTGAACGGTAACGGTTATCGCGGCAAATTAAAGCTGATAATCAAGCCCGATGGTGGTTCTTTCGACGCGATTAACCTGGTTCCACCTGAGGCGTATTTAGCCGGCGTAGTAGGTGCCGAGATGCCCAACTACTGGGAGCCAGAGGCGCTCAAGGCCCAGACAATCGCCGCAAGGACCTATTGCTTCTACATCAAAAAGCGGTTCGGCGGCAACCGTAAATGGGACATGAAAAAAACAGCAGCACATCAGGTCTATCGCGGCGTCAGCGCCGAGTCCGCTCAGATTTGGAACATCGTCAATCAAACAAAAGGCCAGGTCCTGGTCTGTAAACAAACCGACGGCACTGAAGACATCTTTCCCACCTACTATAGCTCAATCTGTGGCGGCTATACCGAAAACAGTAAAAATGTATTTGGTGATTCCTTCGAACCGCTAATCGGCGTGCCCTGCCCCTATTGTAGGGATGTGGCTAAACCGAAATTTTTCTCCTGGCCTATGATTCAATTCGATAATGCTTATGTTGTAACCAGGCTATTACAAAGGTATCCGAATCTAAAACAGCTCGGGGAAATCACAAATATCGAACCTACCGAGCAAAGTAATTATGCAGAATTCTCTCGACTGACTAAAGTTAAGCTCTCCGGCTCAAACGGCAAAAGTGATTTCCTAAAAGCTGAGGACTTTCGTCTGGCAATCGACCCGACCGGACGAAAATTGAGAAGCGCCATCTGCCAAATCGCAAAAAGGGGTGATAAATGGGAATTTTCATCAGGCAGAGGCTGGGGCCACGGCGTTGGAATGTGCCAATGCGGCGCTCAAGGAATGGCAAGAAAAGGTAAAAACGCAAAGCAGATACTTTCCTATTATTATCCAAGCTCGAAAATATTGACTATTGACTATTGAAAAAAATAAAAAAGATTTCGGTAGGGCAAGCCCCACCCTACTACCATCTATTACAGCAAAAGAATTTATTTCCCTGTGCTGTGATAATTTATGCTATAATCTAAGTGGAGAACAGTTATGGGCTTAGATGAGATTAAAAGGGTTTTAAGAGACTATAAGTCTGTACTTGAAGATAAGTATCATGTACATACTCTCGGCATTTTTGGTTCCTATATTCACAATGAGCAAGCCGGCGATAGCGACCTCGATATTCTTGTTGATTTCACGGCCCCCATAAGTCTCTTTGAATTTATCGATATGGAAGAAGAACTTTCGGAACTGTTAAATGTCAAAGTTGACCTCGTATCGCGCAATGCGCTTAAACCTTATATTGGCAGGCGTATTTTGAGTGAGGTCCAGTTGATATGAAAGATAGAGAGCTGCAAGATTACATTAATGACCTGATAGAAGCCTGCGAAGATATTTTATCCTTCACAAAGGGCATGTCATATTCCGACTTTGCAAGCGATAGGAAGACAGTTAATGCTGTTATCCGGAGTCTGGAAGTTATTGGTGAGGCAACCAAAAAATTACCTACATCATTGAGAAATAACTACCCCGATGTGCCTTGGAAACAAATGGCGGGCATGCGCGATAAACTAATCCATGAATATTTCGGTATTGATAAACAAATGGTCTGGCAAGCCGCAGAACAACATATCCCAAACATCCTTGCTTTAATAAAAGATATTACTGTTGATTGATATATCTGCTGGAATACAAAGGTACAAAAGGTAAATGACGTGCACAGTATATCCTTCTGCTTATCATGGGGATTTTGAGATTCTAAACATTTATTGAAATGAGTAACTTTGAAGTTCTCCATACAGATTCGCGCTCGGCAGCCAGGCTTGGTTTATTAACAACCGCGCATGGAGAGGTCGAAAGCCCGGTTTTTATGCCTGTCGCCACCGCCGGGGCGGTAAAAGGTATCACACCGCAGCAGCTCCAGGAAACCGGTTCAGAGCTTGTCCTGGCCAATACCTACCATTTGCTGCTCAGACCCGGCGTCGAAACGGTCGAAAAGCTCGGCGGACTGCATAAATTTATGGCCTGGGACGGACCGATACTAACCGACAGCGGCGGATACCAGGTGTTCTCTCTAAGCCCGCTGACGAAAGTCGATAATGACGGCGTTGAATTTGCCAGCCATATAGACGGGGCAAAAATATACCTGAACGCCAAAATCGCAACAGAAATTCAAAACCGGTTGGCTGCCGATATAATAACGTGCTTCGACCAATGTACCCCCTTTCCTATCGAGACTCCGGAGCTTAAAAAAGCGGTCGAGAGAACCATCCTCTGGGCAAAGCGTGCTAAACAGGCGCATACCAACCCCAGCCAACTACTTTTTGGCATTGTCCAGGGCGGAATAGACCTCGAATTGCGAACATACTGCGCATCAGAGCTTGTCAAGACAGGTTTCGACGGATATGCTATCGGCGGTTTAAGTGTAGGTGAGGGGCACGAGAATATGATAAAAACTGTTACTCATACAACGCAGCTTTTGCCGCAGGATAAAGCCCGTTACCTTATGGGTGTCGGCACACCAGCGGATATTATTGCCGCCGTCAAGGCCGGTGTGGATATGTTCGATTGTGTCCTGCCAACCAGAAATGGCCGAAACGCCTTTGCTTTCACAGAAAACGGCCCCCTGCGACTGAGAAACAATGTACATATAAATGACCCTAAACCAATCGAAGCCGATTGCGACTGTTACTGCTGTAGGAATTTCAGCCGGGCCGCTATAAGACATTTCTTTAATTCCGGAGAAATGCTCGGCCCAATCTTAGTATCCCTGCATAACATAACGTTTTACCAGAGGCTAATGACCCAAATAAGGCAGGCCGTAAAAAGAAACGAATTTGCCGACTGGGCCAAAAGAATTGACTATTGACTATTGACTATTGATAAAAGATAAAAAATCGTTAGTATTTGCTATTTGGCCTGCCCCCTTTGCTGTCTGCGACAGCAGACAAGGGGGCCGGTTATCACAATACGAAATGTGATACACGAAATTATGAAGGGAAAATAAAAATGAACAATGTATGGATATTTGCACAGGCAGAACCCACCGAGGCGCCTTCTACCATTATAGCAGAACCGGTCGCTGCGGAGGACACCACAACAACGACAACAGTTGCATCCGACCCCAACAGTCCCGCACAACAAACTCCGCCACCAAGGTCTCCTCTAATACAATACCTCCCATTTATTTTGATTTTTGTAGTGATGTACTTCATTCTTTTTAGAGGGCCTCGAAAGAAACAACAGCAGCACAAACAAATGGTCCAAACCCTGTCAAAAAACGATAAAGTCAGAACAATCGGCGGTATTATCGGAACCGTTGTCGATATTAAGGGCGATGAGGTTACGCTGAAAGTTGATGAGTCGAATAATACGAAAATAAAAATTGCATCCTCAGCAATCGGCAGGAATATGTCGAAAGATTAAGAATTAGGTAATTGCTGAGTAGTGAGCGGGATAAGTGAAATAACTCGTGCCACAGGTAAGTTTGGAGTGCCTAAAGTTTGGAACTGACTTTAGTTCACTTTAGACACTTTAGCTCACTTTAGGCACTTTCCTGATAACCAATTAACCAATCAGCATTTAACGCAATATCGAGGAAGTTATGAATAAGAATCTGACGTGGAAATTAGTTTTAATTATTGTCCTGGTAGTTGTTGCACTCTGGACCTTATATCCGCCAAACAAGACTTTAAAGCCCGGCATAGACCTGGCAGGTGGGACAAGTCTTATCTACGAAATTGACACGCACGGCCTGGAAGAAACGGAAAAAAAGGACTTGGCGCAAAAAATGATAACCGTTCTACGAAGGCGAATAGACCCGGCCAACATCCAGAATCTTGTATGGCGGCCGCAGGGCAGCACTCGCTTCGAGATACAAATGCCCTTAGCAAGCGCAGAAGCCCGCGTGAAACGGCAAAATTACGAAAGAGCTTTAGATGAGCTGCTGTCCAAAAACGTGACCCGTTCTAAGATTATGCGGTCACTCGATATGCCGGCAGAAGAACGAGCTGAGGCTTTCAAGGATTTTGCACAGGCCGACCCTAACAGAGTGACAATTCTTGAGAGCCTCGCCACAGTTTATGACGAGCGCAAGAACCTGCAAAATAAAAGGGATGAGCTCGACAGCAAACTTAAAAATGTCGAAGACAAGATAGCATCGGCTGGACTTGACCTCGGCCAGATAAATAAAAAGAAGGTAGATTGGGCCAAATTAAATGAAGAACAACTGCGGGATTCGCTAAAAGAATTAACTGATGCCAATGATAATCTCGACCTGCTGGCTGGGCATGTTAAAACCTACGCCGAGTGGTCCAAAGTCGTTAACCAGTTGACCGACCCGAACACAAATACTAAATACAAAGAGGCAATAAGGACCATCGACCAACTAAACCTTACTATAGACCAGTTAAACGTCTGCCTCGGATTGCCCATCAAGTCACCGAGACGCAGGGAGGAAATCGAAAAGCTCAAAACCAATTTCCCTGACCGGGTTGATGAAATTAACAACGTAGTCGAGACATTTGATGAGTATCATCCTTTCAGAGGCAGGCTCGATGACCCCATGGATCTGCGGCGAATGCTCAAAGGCGCCGGAATATTGGAGTGGAGAATACTTCCAACGCAGGGCCATCCTGAGATAGATATGGATCTGATGCTCATTTATGTTGAAAGACTCAAGGAAATAGGCCCTACAGACGCCTCAGACAACAACTATATATGGTGTGAGATAGAAAATGTCAACGAATGGAAGGCAGCGGACAAAGAAGAGCGACCTTCAATCGTTTCACAATTCGGCGACAAATATTACGTCCTGGCAAGCAATAAGCTAAATGATACCTTGCTGCGCAGCCCCGGCACAAGACAGTGGAAACTGGAGAGAGCCAATCCGACAACCGACGAAATGGGCCGAAGAGCTATTGGCTTTGAACTGGATGCAAAAGGCAAAAGCTTGTTTGCTAATATCACAGGGAAAAACGTGGGCAAGCCCCTCTGTATCCTGCTCGATGAAATCGCAATATCAGCACCAAGCATAAGCGAGGAGATACGCGGATCGGGCATAATATCAGGCGGCTTCACCCAAACAGAAGTCGAAGATATGGTCAACAAACTCAACGCCGGCTCTTTGCCTGCAAGGCTGATAGAGCAGCCCATCTCTGTCAATACAATAGGGCCATCCATTGGCGCTGAAAATCGTGACCAGGGTATCAAAGCCGGTTTCATCGGTCTTGCTGCAGTCGTTGTATGTATGGCGATTTACTATTGCTTAGCCGGCTCAATCGCAGACGTTGCATTGCTGATGAATCTGCTTTTTGTATTAGCAATAATGGCAGGTGTGCGAGCAACTTTCACATTACCCGGAATCGCGGGCATCATACTAACCATTGGTATGAGTGTTGATGCCAACGTGCTGGTTTTTGAAAGAATACGCGAAGAGCAACTGAAAGGCTCGTCTTTGAGAATCGCCATAACGAACGGCTACCAAAGAGCATTCAGAACTATTTTAGATGCTAACCTGACTACTTTCATCACTGCTGCGATTCTTTACTGGCGCGCATCGGAAGAAGTAAGGGGCTTTGCCATTGTGCTTATGCTCGGTATCGCATCGAGTATGTTCACCGCGTTGTTTGTAACGCGGGTAATCTTCGATTTTCTCTTATCCAAGCGAATTGTCAAAGACCGTTTATTAATGCTGCGTCTGATACACAAGCCGAACATAAACTGGATGCGCTTAAGGCCGATTTTCTTCTGCATATCATTTGTGCTGATTGCAGCAGGCCTGGCTATATTCTTTACAAGAGATAACGTGGAGAACAATAAATACGATATCGAGTTCACCGGCGGAACGAGCGTCCAGATAAATCTAAAGGAACCGCTAAGCCGGCAGGAAGTGGAAGACAGAATCCGTGAAATTGGAAACGACCCGAACAATCCCAATCCCGCCCTTGCAGTAGCAAATGTTTACAGCATCGGAGAATTAGGTAAACAATATGAAATCAACACCACAGAAACAAACAAAATCACTGTTACCGTAGCATTAACACAGCAGAACCGGCAAACAACTGATGAGTTAACGACCGCGATCGAAAAAGCTCAAGACCAATTTGCCGGCGAACTCAACAATCTGCTCGCAACACAGGACACTGATAACCCGGCGCAATTCGAGATAACCACGAGCCAGATGAACCAATCGCTGGTCAAAGATGTACTGAGGACAGCTTTTTCTGAGGCTGACATATCAGAGCCACAGGTTGATGAGATTGTCAATAACGCAATATTAGCTGCTTTCACAGATGAACTGGAAATTCAGCAAAATCTTCAACCCAAAATCACCTCGCAGGAAAAAATAACTGAAGAGCTGATAGATTCTCACCCTGAACTTGCTGATTTTGTGGGTGGGCTTAAGATTGAATGTGAAATTGAAAAGGCAGCCACATTAGAGGATATCAACCAAAGATTAAACACCCTGCAATTCAAGCCCGACACACAAAACCTTAATCGTTATCCTTACGAAATCCTTGGCGCAAATCTAACAACAACCGAACCAAACCAGCCCATAAATTCTTTTATTTACGTAAGCGCAGATGAGGAGGCAGGATTTCGCGAACTATCCGAGGACGAATGGAGACGGTTTGTTGAAAACGAAACGGCCAAAGTCTTAGCCGCAACCAAACTTGAAACATCACTGCCCCGCGTAAGGCAATTTGACCCTTCAGTGGGAGCAGAACAAAAGACACGGGCTTTGATTGCCATCGTCCTGTCGCTATTTGCAATCGTTACTTATATATGGGTTCGTTTCGGAAACGTTCGATACGGCATTGCCGCCATTACAGCATTAGTACACGATGTGTGCATCACACTCGGTGCTGTTAGCGCCTGCACCTATATCGCAGCAACACCAATCGGCGAAAAACTTTTAATCGGAGATTTCAAAATCAACCTGGCAATGATAGCTGCTTTCCTGACGCTCATTGGATACTCGCTTAACGATACAATTGTTGTTTTCGACCGCATCCGGGAAAATCGACGCAAGACCCTCCTTAATCCACAGATAATCACCAACAGTATTAACCAGACTATTTCCAGAACCATTTTGACATCCTTCACAACATTTATAGTTGTGCTGATAATGTACATCTTTGGCGGCCCGGGGATGAGAGGCTTTACCTTCGCAATCGGCTTAGGCATCATCATAGGCACATATTCGTCCATCGCAATAGCCGCACCAATATTACTGCTCGGCACAAAAACAAAACCAGAAAAACGCAAAAGGAATTGAAAACAGATAGTGTACAGTTTAGTTCTTCCTATACGTTCTTAAATGCAAAAAGATTTGAAAATAGGAATGCTCCTGGGCATGGTACTGGTAACGGTCGCTATGGTTTGGCTCTCTACCGGCCCGAGCCTGAGTCCAAAAGCAGCAGGGCCGGACTCTCGCAGTAACCCGCCTCCACAGGAAGACCCCGCCTTGTCAAATAATCTCTCGACAAAAGGCTTAACCGTACAGAGCGCAGAAGACAATCAATCAAGACCGCCGGATTCAACGATATACTCCGCAGGACACCCTACGGTGGAACAAACCGAGAAGATAAAAACCCAAAAATTTCACATCATACGCAAAGGCGAGACTCTTTCCGACATTTCGCACAAATACTACGGCTCTGCAAACAAATGGCGAATGATTCTCGATGCCAACCGAGATGAAATAGAGGACGTGAGCAAACTCAAACCGGGCACAAAAATAATCATCCCGGAATAGATTCAAAAACAAAGGGGGGAAAAAGCCCAACGTCATTGCGAGCGCCAGCGAAGCAATCTCAAGGTATCGCATTGCAACCAGTTATACCAATTATAGTTAAAAATTGCCGAAAAAATTGTACATTATACTAACTGAGAGGGCCTGGATTCCTGCTTTCGCAGGAATGACAAGGTCGGGTAATCGGCAATCAATAAATAGAATTGGTATTACACAAGATTGCCGCGTCGTCCCGCACCAATTGAGCTTAACCTCACGCCTAATTGGTGCGGGACTCCTCGCAATGACTACGAACTTAAGGAAAATGCCATTTCTAACAGTGCACTGTCCTTTGTCAAATGGTGGCTTGTCTTATCCGGCCTAACTCGAATCAGCGAAATCAAAGGGACTTTGCCGCTTCTTTGTCAACCAGCCAGGTAACCTTATTCAGAATGGGCCAAAGGGCGTGAATGGGATATCGCACCTCATCCGGCTCGCTGGTCAAAACCTCTTTCAAAATGCCGGCCTTTTCCGGGCCAGAAACCAAAATAGCCAAATGAGAGGCCGCACATAAAACCGGATGTGTTAAGGTTATCCTGTTAAGCTTCTCGTCCAAAACATAAACAACACACGCCAGATCTTCGGTATCAAAACGTGCATAGGAATTCGGAAACAGCGAGCCGGTATGACCCTCAACACCCATCCCAAGTACAATCAAATCAAATTCAGGGGTCTGGTTTTCTTTGAGGCCGAAAACCTCTCGAATGGTTTGTTCATAGCGGGATGCTGCAGCCTGAAAATCGTCATACTCGGTGGGGATTCGATGAATGTTCTCTTCGGGGATGGCGACTTTAGCCAAAAACGTATCGGCAGCCAGCTTATAATTGCTCCATTGAGAATCGGCGCCAACGTATCGCTCGTCAACCCAGAACAACTGTATCTTATCCCAGGGCAGAGAGTTTGCCTGTGGCACTTCACCAAGCATCTCAAAAAAACGTCTTGGGGTATTCCCTCCTGATATAGCCACACAAAAGGCATCCTTTGCTTTTATCGCCTTTTGCGCCTCGGCAACAAAAAGCTCGACACTTCTTTGCGCCAGAGTCTCAGGGTCGGAAGCAATTTCAACATTCGGTTTATATTTTGCAGTAGTCTCCATAATTTCACCGCCTTTGCCCCCTGTTCTGGCAGGGACTCCATTCCCGCGGGAGCGGAACCTTACAAAACCTATGTGTAATTGTCAGCCGCTTCGCGGACAGTTAATAAATTCGTACAGAAAGCACCATCGCACCTGGACCGCCGATTTGTTCTCATACGAGAAAATCCACTGCGACTTCGAATCATATTACCACCCCTTTCATTGCACAAATGCAACCTGTAATTATTATCTGCTTTTAGAGATGATTTGCCAGAAAATTTTTAAAAAATTTCTACTATTCGCCAACATCCAAGCCCAAAACAAGTTATAGAGCAATCCCGCACCAATCAGGTAATATCATCAATCTCCCACATAAACGCCTTTATGCCTTCCGAAGCCCGTTTCTCTCGCATTTGACGGACAATCTCCATTACTTCTTTGGCCTTGGCCTGGTCGGTAACAACAAAGGTGCCGCCATTTATCCCGGGCCAAACGTCGGTATTCAAATGCGGTTCGCTTATCTGGCCCTTGCCTAAAGTATTCGGGAATTTAGTATAGCAGTCAATGCCCATAGACTCGAGAGCTTCGTTCACTTCTTCATCCATCGCCGCATTGTGCACAATCAAAACAGCTTTCATAATTATCCTCTTACTGCCGAAGTCTTAAGACCTTCAAACACACTGTAAAGAGTCGGCATCAAAACCAGGGTAATGATGGTCCCAACAAATAACCCACCAATTATCGTTACGGCAAAGGGCACCCAAATTTCGGAACCTTCCCCTCTTGACAAAGCCAGGGGAGTCAGAGCCAGCATTGTAGTACAGCTGGTACATACCACGGGGCGTAATCTGCTGCGTCCTCCCTCAATGATTGCCGAATAGACATCAAGTCCACGTCGTCGCAGTATGTTAAGATAGCTAATAAGAACAATTCCGTCATTCACTACAATGCCGACAAGCATAATCAGCGCAAGAAAGCTGACAACACTCATCGCCTGACCAGCTAAGGCCAAAGCGATAATTACGCCGACAATACCAAAGGGTATCGAAAGAAATATAATAAATGGGTCACGGAATGACTCAAACTGCGAAGCCATCACCATATATACCAATACCATTCCCAAACCCACCGCTGTCACCAACAGCCCAAATGCCTCTTTCTTTTCTTTTTCGGCACCGGCAAATTTATAACTAAATCCCGGCGGCGCAGGAATCTTGTCAAGCACTTTGGTAACGTCCTTTGCCACCGAACCAAGGTCTCTGCCGCTGATTTCAGCGGAAACCGTAATATAGCGGGCCTGGTCTTTTCGCTCGATCTTTGTTGGGCCCAAGCCCTGCTGGATTTCAGCGATATTCGCAAGGCTAACCTGACCGCCACCGGGCATACTTATGGGCACATCTCGTAAATCTTCAATCCTGTCCCGGTCTTTTGGCTGAAGCCGGACTTCTACATCATATTCATCTCCGCCCTCGCGATATCTCGTCGCGGTGCTGCCGGCAAAAAATGTCTCTACCTGTTTACCGATTGTCCTGGCATCAAGCCCTAAATTAGATGCCTTCTCGCGGTCAATGATAACCTTAACCTCCGGCTTTTCCTCCTTTCGGCTGATTTGCACATCCTCCACACCTTCAATAGCGGCCATTGCCGACTTAGCGGCTTCGGCGTACACTCTCGCTTCATCCATATCATGGCCGTAAAGTTCAACAGCCAATTGTCCGCTGCTGCCAAACATGAGTGCCATAAGTGGGTCCTCCGCACTGTAGCGAATAGTAGCTCCCGGTATCTTATCCGTGATTTTACGAAGTCTATTTATCAGGTCTCTTGGCGAAGCATCGCGCTGCCTCTTAGATTTCAAGCTGATAAACAGAATGCCCTTATAGCTTTCTTCTTCCGTAGCATAGTGTCCGCCGCCACCCGAACCATAAACACCCCAACGAATAAAACTAACCCGCCTCTCAGGAACATTATTTTCTGTTATTGTCTGCAACTGCTCCGCTACGACGCCGGTACGCTCATATCTTGTGCCGATCGGCAGCTCATACTCTGCCGATACTCGGTTTTGGTCCTGCTCAGGGAAAAATTCGGTGCCGATAAACCCAACAATCCCAATGCTCCAAACAAATAAAACAATACAGGAAATAAAGACCGTTTTGCGATTTGCCAGCGACCATTTCAGGAACTTGACGTACAGTAGTTCCATTTTCGTGAAAACCTTCTCACCAAAACGGTAAAAGAAGTCTAATATTGACCTTGATGAGTCCGGATTATGAACTCTTAGAAGTCTTGAACACAGCATTGGCACGAGCATAAGTGCGGTAAACAGTGAAGCCACCAGGGCCATCGTTACAATAGCTGCAAACTGGCCGAATACAATCGCTGCTATTCCACCGACAAACATAATGGGTGCAAAAATCGAAATGGTCGTCAGTGTCGAAGCAATTACAGCTACGCCTACTTCATTTGCGCCGAAAACGGCGCCTTCTTTCGACCGCTCTCCTTTATGACGATGACGATTGATGTTGTCAACAACAACGATGGCATTATCAACCACAAGACCAACTGCAACAGCCAGGCTGGCTAACGAATCGGTATTAATCGTGTAACCAGCCAAATACATCAACAGAAATGTAATTATCAACGACGTTGGAATTGCAACGGCAACAATAATACTGGCCCGCAGGTCTCGGAGGAAAAAAAGGAGCACTATAAAAACAAAGAAAACAGCCCAAAAAACTGTGTTACGCAAAGTGGCTACAGAGGCCAAAATAAACTCAGAACTGTCCATCACAATCCTGAGTTCGACATCGGGCGGCAAATTTTTCTTTATCTCGTCAAGTTTTTGCCTAACCGCCCGCGCCACCTCCACCGTATTTTTGCCGCTCTGCTTTTGAATAAATACAGCCATTGCCTTTTGACCGTTCATGCGCACCTCATACGTACGCTCTTTGAAGAAATCCCTTACTTCGGCAACGTCTTTTAACTTTATCGGTATTCCGTTACGGCGGGCAATCACAACTTCTGCGACCTCCTGGGGACTCGAAAATTCCTCAGGCGTGCGTAACAGATAGTCCTTGTAACCGGTCTTTATGTTACCGCCGGGAGTACTAATGTTCTGAGCTGCAAGAGCTAAGCTCATCTCTGTAACTGATAAATTCAAAGCCGCCAGTTTATCCCTGTCGATATCAACCCGAATCTGCCGCTGCAAACCACCACCGGCTGTAATTGAAGCAACCCCTTCGACCCGCTTGAGCGGGTCAACTATCTCGTCATCAACTATGTCCTGCAAATCCGGATAGCTGTCCTCAGCCGTAAAAGCAATAATTGCAATTGGTATCA
>Ga0209979_1000733_pt1 | contig 41308 bp, 42 predicted proteins | sample AnhtaG_FD_183114 | JGI IMG/M metagenome (GOLD analysis project Ga0209979, IMG submission 183114) | Deep subsurface microbial communities from Anholt, Denmark to uncover new lineages of life (NeLLi) - Anholt_01485 metaG (SPAdes) (version 2) | ecosystem: Environmental > Aquatic > Marine > Oceanic...
TAATAAGCTCTCTCTCGTTGGTGGCACGAGGTGATCTGCTGGTCGCCAGAAGGTAAATTGCCTCCAGGAGGTTACTCTTGCCCTGAGCATTATCACCCTGGAGCACCATTATATTTGGTGGGAGTTCAAGCTCGAGGCTAGCATAGTTACGGAAGTTGGTCAGGCTCAAATGCGTAACAATCAAACTTTCCCCTCTTCCCGCACGGAATACAACCGCTGAGATTCCATCAATCGATTTCCTCCCTCTCACCGTGTTTCATCCTGTATCGCCCTATGTAACTTGCCTGAATGAAGGTCTGCGTAAAATTGGGGGCACTGGCCAATTCGATATAGTGGACTCGGGAGGCTACAGCCTCGGCTTGAGCTCGCTTACTAAGGGAGATCAGAGCCAGCCTAGCCCCCGTGCCAGCGGCGTTCCCTACCTGCTGAAAGCGGTCTAGAGGTATCGGTGGTAACATACCGATAACTATCGCGCTGGACACATCGATGTAGGTACCAAAGGCTCCAGCAATTACTACCTGGTTGAGCTCTTCTTCGGAGCAACCACTGGTTTCCAGAAGTACCTGGATGCCGGTGCGAATGGCTGACTTAGCCAGTTGTAACTCTCGCACATCCTTCTGAGTGATAACAATGCTTGGGTGTCTCCCCAGTTCCTCGTCGCTAACCAGCACAAACTCGCGTTGCTTTTTGCGGGTATGGACTCGAGGGTGACTGTCCATTATTCTGCCACCTTTGTCGATGACGCCTGCCAGATAGAGCTGGGCCATAACATCAATTACGCCTGATCCGCAAATACCAACCGGCGGTGCTTCATCAATGGTCTGGCACTGGATACCATCATCTGCTATTCGCACCCGTTCGATGGCTCCGCTGGCGGCCCGCATGCCATGCTTGATTTGATAGCCCTCGAATGCGGGACCGGAGGCACAGGATACGGCGGTTATCTTACCATTAGCTATTAAAGAAACCTCGGTGTTGGTCCCGATATCCAGGGCTACTACTGGCCCTTCAGCTTGCCAGAGGTCCGTCGCTAGCAACATCGCCACATGGTCAGCACCGACAAAACCGGCGATGTTAGGTAACAGGTGGCAATAGGCCCCTGGAGCAATATGTAAGCACAAATCGCGGGCCTTAACGTCCAGAGCCATACTGACCGAGGGGACAAAGGGGGATAAAGCGAGTTGCCTCACTGGCAAACCTACCAATAGATGGTGCATAGCAGTATTGCCTACCACTACTGCCTCAACGATTTCCTCTGTGTTGGCACCAACCTCGGCACATAGGTCAACAGCTAGCCTGTTGAGTGCTTCCACAGCCAACTTCTGCATTTGCACGCCCTCAGTAGCCGAGTTCATAACGCGGGTGACACGGCTGATAATATCCTCCCCATAGCTGATCTGGGGATTCACAATCCCTTTGGCAGCTAAAGTCCTACCATCGCTCAAATCAACCAGATAGCCAGCAACCTTGGTCGTGCCCAAATCTATCGCTAGCCCTAGTTGGCGGCTTGGCCACGGACCGAGCGCTATGACCTCGTTATTTCGGACCGAGGCCTGACAGTGCCATCTCCAGGACCGTAGCTGGGGCGAGAGGGTACGCATTACATCAATATCAACTTTACCGCAGTGTAACTGGTGTTGCTGGTTTAGCGTCTCCAGCAGAATGTCGGCATCAGGCCGCGGGTAGGACAGGGAAGGAGTTGGTAGTTCTAAGTAGTAGGCCCGAACAGGTGGCTCTGGCTGAACCGCTATCTCCAATCCCTCAACCTGGGTCCGCTGTGTGGCGGTCATCGACTCAGGGGGCACGTTCAATTTGCAATCACTGGCAGGATAGGTTTGGCAGGCCAGACGCCAGCCATTCTTCAGTTCTTGAGAAGAAAAGACGTCTCGCTCGCTGGAGGTTGGCTCTGAGATGCTTCCGCTCAAAACTCGCACCCTGCAGGAGTGACACGTTCCTTGGCCTCCACATATGCTGCTGATGCCTATACCGAGCTGGCGGGCGCAAACCAAGAGGGATTCATTGCTCTTACATTGTCCTCTTCGACCCACCGGCTCAAAATCAATTCGGGGGGCCATCGTATCCTTTCCGATTTGAGTGTTTCTTCCGAAAATAGAGCCTAATCCGTTCGCCCTGAGCCCCTCCAACCGCCGTTCGTGGTGAGCCTGTCGAACCATGAACGGCATCCGGCATATTAGTTTTCATCATTCGTTGGTGAGCACCCGCCCATGAGGGCAGTCTCCAAAATCAGTGAGGGCAGGCGCGGCTATCCGTAGGCCTCTGGTCTTTCAGCTCTATAAGCCTCGCACCAGAGTTCTGTTACCCACTCGTCTGCCTTCCGGCAATTCTGGTGCGGTAGGTTGTGCGCGCGGATAGTACGCTGAATTAGTCCTGACGATCGTTGATCGGGCAAGAGCCAATCATCTTTATGGCGCTACTGTTTCTTCGCAGTGAGCCACTTCTAGCGTCGTTTCTTTGCCATGTCTCCGATCTTCGTATTTGCTAGCGCACTCCCAATTCGTCTGATGTCTCACGGCTTGGATTCTTAGCGGTTTAGACCTTGTCCTGAAGAAACCACGTTCATATTCCCCGAAATCAACCCCAAGCATGAACTCAACCTTGCTAATGCCATAACACAGCACCCACATTAACCCGCTGAAGGGGTGACGAATGATGGTAGACATAATGGTTCGCCACAGGCCAGGAACGCTCATGTCCTTGTCTATCAAGTCTTCGCCGAAGTACTGATGCGACTTGTTGGTGTAGAAGAAGTACCTGCTCCATTGATGACTGAAGTCTGCAATTGATTCAGGCGGCCCATAGTAGAAGATAGCATCCTCAGCCCATACAAACTTCCGGTGCTGTTGAACACAGGAGTAGAAGATAAACTGGTCATCGGTGAGAGAGTAGGGCAGCGAAAGATATTGATAGAAGTCTCTTGACAGAGCCATTACGCGTCCGTCTACACTCCACCATGACATATCTTTTTGTCTTCTGATCCGCTGTACCAGAATCCAGTCAAAATATGCCGCCTGCTTTGCTGGATTGAGGCTGAGTCCAGGGCGGGTACGGACAAGACCACCCTGGACTAGCGCAGTCATGCCATCACGGAAATACTGTACCAGCTTCAACATGCTATGTTCACTCGCCAACCTCACGTCAGCGTCAATAAAAACAAGAACATCCGCACTGCTGATTGAGAAGGCTAGATTTATTGAGTCCTGCTTGCCTTTCCTTTCGTGCTTTCTGATTAGCTTCACCCTTTGGTCTCTAGTGGCAACCTGCTGCACGATATGATCTGTTTGATCTGTCGATGCATCCGATATCACGTATATATGCTGGATTTCAAACCAGTTATCCTGCTTTGCCATGACCACGTCATTTAACAAGCCTTCAATACAACTTCCCTCATTAAATGCAGGAATGACGATATCAACTGTGGCTGTCGTCTGCTCGAGTTCGTGCTTAATTGTGCCCCGGGGGAGACCTCTTGTGGTCATCGGTGTGACTCTGTTTGCCATCCGTATCTCCTTTCTTGGGTTCTCTCATTGCCAGTAGGGTTTGTTCACAGCGTGCTAGTGCAATGGTTCTGCGTCGATAAGTGTGATGCGGTCCTGTAGCCTTTCTTGAGGCAAGCGGCTGCGGTGGCTGCTAATCATCCGCGCCACAGCAGCGTTGCCATTGGGGAGCCCTACGGCGGGGCTAGCCAACTGGGAAACTGCTTCGTGACCGCGCAGTTCTTACAAGCACCGAAATTCCTCTCGGCTATTGCCGAGTGATTAGCATATCCCTTGCTGACGCCGCAATACATTACCCATACTCACCCTCTATCCTCATCTCTCACCTCACCAAACCGACTTTCACCTTCCTCTTGAGCTGACTCATTTGGCTTGAACTCAACATCTCTAGTGATAGTCCCAAGAGTAAAAGATGGCGCATGGGACTCAATGATATGCTTCCCCCAACAGTGGGCATGACTAAGAACCCCGCAGTTGCAGCGGAAAACTGCCCTCCCACCATGAAGGGGATTGCCACAGACACTACAATTCATAAGCTGTTACCTTCTCTCCTATTCCTCATTCCTACTTTGTTCGCCTTCGCTCTCTTGGGCATACCCAGCCTCCACTATCCTTGACGTGTGAGACCCCTTGGGCAACACCCTGTCAATCCGAAGAAAGCAAAGGCTATCCCTTCGGACAACCTTTGCCCTGCTGGAGGTGTGGCATTGGTGGTAGAGCCACACTACAATACTAGTATAAACACCCTGTCAATAGTCGGTGGGAAAAGTCAAGATATGGCATCCTGACGGCGTGGTGCTACGCTGGTAGCATGCCTTCGACATCTCGTTTCTATCTGAGGAGTGCTGCCCAGGGAAGCAGAAAGGTGAGCGGCCTTGGCACGAAGCGATTGCGGCGAGGGATACTCATGATGAAGCGAGAAAGTAGGCTTCTCCAGTTGGTACCAAAGCATAAAAAAGATAGTACGCGTAATGCAAGGAACCTGGAAACCGGGGTGAAGAGCCAGAAAAGGCATATGAGAATAGAGAGAGAGCAGGGGAAGACATAGATAAACACGAAGGGTGAACACAGCCAAGGTGCGGCAGCCCACTTAGTGGAGGAGCTGGCTTCCCCTAACACTGAGAAAAAGGTGCTGGCAGACCAGATGTGCTGGTACTTTTTGTTTCGGGTTTTAGGATAGCTGGGGCATCAGTGAAAAGCGGCAACAAGACACGTAGAAGTTTGGAGGATAATTGTGGTGGAATCAGTGTGTCGGTGGCTCCAGATTTTGAGTCCCTGATTCGCCAGAATTGCCAGGGTACTCACTGTTCCTGAAGGGGTCAGGTGTATGTCGGTTGCAAAAGCGGGACATTTTGGTCCTAGAAATAGTCAACACTTCTGAATCTGGAACCATGCTCCCTGACGTTGCTATTATAGCTTTTTCTCGCCTCTATGTCTTTCTTCGACTTCCTTCCTCTGGATTGATTCGATCATTGGCTAGTCTCCTATCTGGCGCTAGAATGCGCGTTGACGAAGCTGGTGAGTTAGATTTGCTTTTCACTAACTTCAACCTGAATGTGCAAAGGGTGCAATATCGCCCCCGGGTTGCTTAAAAATGGCTGCTATTTCTTCGTCCATCAACGCTCGTTGGTGCTCCCGAATCACTCTGCTCGTTGACACTGGATAGGGGGTTGGATTAAGCTATCCCTACCAAAGGGTTTTGGATAACGCGGTGTCAACAGTACTCTCTGAAGATAAGCTGCGGGAAAGGATACTCGAACTCAAAAAGGGATTCGATGTTGTCATCATGGCGCATAACTATCAGCGGCCTGAGGTTCAGGACATCGCTGATATTACGGGGGACTCCTTGGAATTAGCACGCGAGGCAATCCTGCTGGATACTGAGGTCATAGTTCTGTGTGGGGTGCGCTTTATGGCGGAAACCGCTGCCATCTTGAATCCTACCCGTATTGTGCTACTTGCTGAAGGCACCGCAGGCTGTCCTATGGCTGATATGATAGATGTCGATGACCTAAGGCAGTGGAAGCAGAGGTATCCCAAGGCCACAGTCGTTTGCTACGTGAACTCCTCGGCAGCGGTTAAGGCAGAGAGCGACTACTGCTGTACCTCTGCCAATGCGCTTAGGGTGGTAGAAGCGGTGCCAAACGATGAGATACTGTTCATACCCGATAAGAACCTGGGCCATTATGTATCCACCAAGACCAACAAACGGATAATCGTCTATCCCGGCTATTGCAGTACCCATCATCGTCTCACGCCAAATCACGTCATAAGAGCCAAGCAGGAGCATCCGGATGCTGTGGTCCTGGTACACCCTGAGTGCAGGGCTGAGGTTATTGCACTTGCTGATGCTGCGCTCAGCACCTCGCAGATGGCACGATATGCTAAAGAGAGTTCAGCGAAGACCTTTCTTATCGGCACGGAGGAGGGGTTGGTCTACCGCATGCAGCAGGATAATCCGGAAAAGAGCTTCTACGTTATCTCAAAGGTTCTTATATGTCCTGACATGAAGAAGACCACCCTGGATGAGATTGCTCAGACTATGGAACTCAGGAGAAACGTGGTCGTTGTACCGGAGGAGATAAGGCTGGGGGCAAAGCGTGCCCTGGACCGGATGCTAGATATAGCCTAACCTCGCCAGGTGGATCGATGAGAGAATATGACTACATAATCATTGGCAGTGGAATAGCTGGCCTTTATGATGCCCTGCTGGCCCAGGAGTTGGGCAGCGTTCTTATCCTCACCAAAGGTAGCATTGATGAGTGCAACACCAAGCATGCTCAAGGAGGTATCGCCGCGGCCATCAGCAGTCTTGACTCACCTGAGCTTCACTTCCGGGATACGGTAGCTGCGGGCGCTGGCCTATGTGACCCAGAGGCGGTGCATATTCTCACCGAGGAAGCTGCCGACCGTATTGCTGACCTCGTTAAGTTCGGAGTTCCCTTCGACACGGTCGAGGGCGAAATCGCCCTTACCATGGAGGCTGCTCATAGTGTCCCCCGCATCCTGCATGCCGGTGGCGATGCCACTGGAGAACATATTGAGGTCACCTTGAGCAACGCCGCGCGTTCATCGAGGAGTATTACCATTCTGGAGCACTGCCTCGCCACCGATATACTTGTCCGCGATGGTGGTGTCTATAGCGTCGCTGCCTTGGACTCAAGGTCTGGGTCTCTAGAGGAATTTGGCTGTCGTTTCCTCATCCTGGCTACTGGCGGAATGGGACGGTTGTTTAAGATTAGCACCAATCCCGACATCGCTACCGGGGACGGTATAGCTTTGGCTTATGAGGCCGGCGCCGAGATTGTTGATATGGAGTTCTTTCAGTTCCATCCTACAGCTCTGCGTTTGCCCGGGGTGCCGTTGTTTCTTATCTCTGAGGCTGTGAGGGGTGAAGGAGGGGTCTTGCGCAATGCCAGTGGGGAACGCTTCATGCTTAACTACGCGCCTGAAGGCGATCTAGCGCCCAGAGATATCGTCGCCCGCAGCATTGTTGCCGAGATGAAGAAGACTGGAACTGACCGCGTTTACCTGGATGTCACCCATCTGCCGGCACGTATTGTCTCTGCTCGCTTCCCTCAGATCTATCGGTTTTGCCGGGACCACGGCCTGGATATCAGCTCCTCCATGATTCCGGTAGTACCTGCCGCTCACTACATGATGGGTGGGGTGAGGACAAATTACCGGGGGGAAACCAACATCGCCGGTTTGTTCGCCAGCGGCGAGGTGGCATGTACGGGGGTGCATGGGGCGAACCGTTTGGCCTCGAACTCACTGCTGGAGGTACTGGTCTTCGGCAAGAGGATTGTAGAAAGGTCTAAAGCAGAGGCCAATACAGCTAGCATTGCTGAAAGGGAAGCCTTTCCTCTCAAAGAACGAGACACTGGTACAGGTAGCTTTCCTGGTCTGAGCTTGACTGCCCTGCAGTCACTGCTATGGGACAATGTAGGCATCGTGCGCTCGGGGGAAAGGCTGGAGGAGGCAGCTACTGCGCTCGCCGCTTGGGAGAAGGACCTTAAGATGCCTACAGACCGTCCATCATATGAGCTGGCTAACATGGTGCTGGTGGGTCGGCTTATGGCTGAAGCGGCTTTGATGAGGGAGGAGAGCCGGGGGGCTCACTTCCGTTCCGATTTCCCCGAGCCCTCGGATGCCTGGCTGAGGCATATTGTCTTCCGGAAGACGGGTTAACTTATGGTTGAATCTCTGGAAATCGGGTGGAACCAGGTTGAGCAGATAGTTGACAGCGCCCTGGCCGAGGACCTGGGCTCGGGTGATGTCACTACTGAGGCGCTAGTACCGGCAAATCAGGAGGGTAAGGCGTATCTGCGTGCAAAAAGCGAGGGGGTTTTGGCTGGTATGGGCGTGGCCACGATGGTATTCCACAGGGTTGATTCGGCGCTGAGGGTCAAAGAGCTGGTTGCCGACGGCAGCAGGGTGCATCCCGGTGATAGGCTGGCTGCGATCGAGGGGAAGGTGGCAAGCATCCTCAGGGCAGAGCGGGTCGCACTGAACTCCTTGCAGAGACTCAGCGGCATTGCTACCCAGACGGCAAGGTATGTGGAAGCTATCTGTGGAACAAAGGCACTCATTACAGATACACGCAAGACTGCTCCCGGCTTGAGGATACTGGAGAAGTACGCGGTGCGGGTCGGCGGCGGACACAACCACCGCCAGAATCTGGGTGATGGCGTTCTGATCAAGGATAACCATCTGGTGGCTCTGCGATCCCGCGGGGTTGGATTGGGAGAGGCTATCGAAAAGGCTCGGCAACATGCCCCGCGTGCCCTGAAGATCGAGGTCGAGGTCGAGTCTGTGGAGCAGGCCCAGGAAGCGCTCTCCGCTGGTGCGGACATAATTATGCTGGACAACATGAACCTGGAAGACATGCGACAGGTGGTGGAACTAGCCCGCGGGAGAGCCGTGATCGAGGCCTCGGGCAGAATCACCCTGGATAGCGTGTGCGCTGTCGCCAATACAGGAGTCGACCTAATATCTGTTGGCGCGCTCACCCATTCGGCAAAGGCGCTGGATATAAGCCTTGACCTTGAAACGAAATGAAGAGACTAGGAAGCTTTGCTAGAGCAGTATGGGAGACATTCAGAAATCGCTATGTTAGCTTCGCCTTTCGCTTTGCTTTGGGGACTACCTTTATAGTATCTGGTGCCGGGAAGCTGCCTGGAAGGGCTGAATTTGTTAATCAGTGTTAACAGTATGATCTGCTACCGGATGTCCTGGCCCGATTATACGGTGCTGGACTTCCCTGGGTAGAGGTTGTTGTGGGGTCTTTCTTGCTTCTGGGGCTGTTCTCAAGATTTGCCTCCGGCATCGGCATGCTCACGGCTTTGAGTTGCATTATTGCCAACAGCATCATACTCTATCGTGGCGTAAACATGGAGTGTGGATGTTTCGGTGAGGTGGCTGTACTTCAAACCCGCGATGCACTTCTGATAGATATTGCCCTTCTGATCATGGCTTTCCAGATATTGGTTCATAAAGGCGAATTCTTAAGCTTGGATTCGATAATCTTCCGCAGGAAATCATCAGAGGCTGCATCCGACTAGATATGAGATTCCTTTGGCTATGCCCCTTTATTCCCCCGCAGCCAGCGCCTATGCTGTAGCACCTCGAAAACCTTTCTGAGATAGCTTCTCCAAAAAAGTGGATATAGCTGGTATTTTACCTCTTTTTATACAACCCCTTCTCAAACGCTCTTTGTACGTCCAATTACCCCCATCGACCCCTTCGCTTCCCAGTTATAGGATTATGTCTAAACATATCAAGAGCAAGCTCCGGTCCCTCAAGCCCTGAGAAACCAGACCCAGCCCGCATATACAGAAAGGAGGGTAAACCAGGGCTTACCCTCCTTGTTTATTTATGTGTAACTAGTGAGTGACTGTATTCATCATCCGACTACTCAAACAGGTTTCAACCGTCCAGCGCCCAAGATAAACGCTTTAACCCACTGAGCACTCCGATGCACCTGCCGTTACATTCGGTCAGGTATTCTTACGTTGGTATTCCGATTTCAACTGCGTCGTACGGGAGCAGCGTGCTGAGCTGGGCGACAAAGATCAGGCCGTTGTGGATCATGGTCATTACGGCGCCGACAATATCCGCACCCTTCTCAGTCATGGCCGGAATGTTTCCTTCGACCTGCCACTGCTTATGCGATTCCGTCCAGAAGATGCCAGTACTCGCATCACTGATCTGGAACAGGTGCGCAAAGACCTGGTTCATGACCGAGAAAAGGTACTGCAGCCAGTCGATGATCCCATGGAATGTGTGTGGTCCAGTCGCTACCAAGGTCTCTGGGTATCCCACTGGATCCATCTCATATCACCTCCTTTCTCTGCGCCCCCGCTCCCCCTTGGGCAGAGAGCCAGGAGCTATTTTCTTCGTGCCATAAGCCCTGGTATGAATATCGCCTTCGTACCATCTAAGCCCAGGGCTTGCTGGCGGGCCACCTCCGCGTGGGATTTTTTATGTGTTTCTATCCTCATCTCCCTCTTGCACAGTTTGCGTACTGTGTTATGCTTAACATAGGGAGTAGGCACTGCCTTAGGTACCTGCTGCAACAGGTGAAAATGTGCGCTTCTGGGGTAGTGGCCTACTCTCTGCCTATCTCTCTGCCTACGCTATGTGCCTCTTGCACAGTTTGCATAGTGTGTTATCCTTAATATAGGGAGTAGGCATTGCCTTAAGTACCTGCTGCAACAGGTGAAAATGTGCGCTTCTGGGGTAGTGGCCTACTCCCTGCCTATCTCTCTGCCTGCGCTATACCCACACGCGATAGGACGAACTTGCTAGGCAGAATCCTACTTTAGTAACTATCTCTCAAGCATTTCCCCCTTTTTGCTGACTCATACCGACCTTTGATTAGCTTTACCTCCAGTGTAAACCCGCCCCAACATCTTGTATTGAAACACAGACCGCAAGCTCCACGAACATGACTCCAGGCAGTCACAAGCGGTGATGAGATAGTGCAGTAGTCTAATTGGCCGCGCTCTAGACGTGACCACGTTAAACCCCAATAGATGCTCTGTTGTGAAGGCGGGATAGGTGCCGTCCATTTTTATTTAGCCTCCCCTCCAATCTTTGAACCTATTTCCTACGACTTGGGTACTAATCAAACTAAGCTTTCTATGGGGATTTGAGGGTTATAGGAAACCTCTTTGGGTTTTTCATCCTTAGAATCAAAAGCTGAGGCCACTGGGTGGCCTGGGCAGGCCGAGGGTCTATGTAGCAAGTGAGTGTATTCATCTGCTCCCTTTTGGCTTTGTAACCAGCTAGGCTAAATCTCTCGACCTGCCCCTGAAACACATGCTGCTGTTCAACCTTCACTTCAAGTGCGCTACCAACCCGTCATTGCTCAGATGACTCGCCCGCTTCTCATCCAGATTGACAGTCACCTTAAACGTAATTTGGTTGTTGTAAGCCGGGTCACAACTCGCAGCCTGCTTGGTTTTGTCGGTAGTTGGCTGCAAGCCATTTACCCTGACAGTACTTGCTACACCACCTAATCTTCTGTCCCAACTCTTCCTGACGCCTGACTGTACCCGCCTTCCTATAAAACTCTGCGCCGCACAATTCACAAGTAAAGGTTAGGTAGTGGGCTTTCCTTCTCCTTTCCTTCTCTGCTATCCAACAGTCTTGGCAGTATCCCTGATGGTAGGCGGTCTGTGTTACTCCTTCGTCTAGCCATCGCAGACGCTTCCCGCAGATTTCGCAGAATCTGGGATAACGTCTGTTGCCACCAGCTACCTGCTTAATTCTCTGCCTTGTTACTCCCAGTAGTCGCCCTACTTCAGCGTAGGTCAACGAAGGGTTCACCTGGAGAATCCTGCTTGCACTTTCCTTGATTAGTGTATTGGCCATTTAGGTCATCCCCTTACCAGCCGAATCATGTCGAAGGATACGGACATCATCTTTCGTGCTAATGACTCTGGGCAAATCGGTGGCTAGACTTAGATACGCCAGGCTATTATACCTCTGATACCTCTTGTAGCTCTTATACCTCTTGTAGCTCTTATACTCCTTTTTTAAGGTTTTGTCAAGCCCCCTGGCATGTCAATCGGCACAAGTTTCTCGAGACAACGGGTTCGGTCTAACTTTTGCATTTGCTCCTACCTCTCTGCAGAATCAGTACCACCATGTGAGTTTATCCTCATGGAATTAACAAAGAGCTTAAGAATATAAAGAAGAGGTTGCAAAGGGGTTACAATTCAGGGTATGGAATTAACAAAGAGCTTAAGAGTATAAATAAGAGTATAAAGAAGAGGTTGCAAAGGGGTTACAATTCAGGGTGCGGGAAGGCAGTTGGATATTAGGAAACGACTACGCCTCTTCCATTCGTTGAGGAAGCTAAATAAGGGGCTTTTGAAGCTATTCTACCATAGGAACGTTTCTATGTGTTCAATTTGATCTGGGAAACCCAGGATGAAATGTCTGATCGAAACTTCCGCTCCTGTATCCCTCCAGGTCCAGTGTCACATACTCATATCCAAGCCCTTTGAGGCTTTGTGATATCTGGTGCAACATTTCAACGTTAGACAACAGATCGATTTCGTCCTGGCCGATTTCAATGCGCGCCAGGTTGCCATGATCTCTAACCCGTAATACCTTTACACCTGTCAAAGTGCGAATGTGGCCTTCGGCACGGTCTATCCTCTGGAGCGTTGCCAGTTCAAGGGGTTGCCCGTATGGAATTCTTGTTGCCAGGCAGGGGCTTGCTGGTTTGGCGGCTGTTGGAAGTCCCAGCAGATCGCCCATCATGCGGGTGTCCTCTTTGGATAGCCTGGCCTCCAGTAGTGGGCTGTATATACCCAGTTCTTTTGCTGCTTTGACACCTGGTCTATATTCCCCTAAATCGGAGGTGTTTGTGCCGTCGGCTACTGTTTCCAGATTAAGTTCAATCGCCTTTTCCTTTAACTTCTCAAACCGGAATCTCTTGCACAGGTAACACCGGTCGGGCGGGTTAGCGCCAAAGCCCGGGATATCGAGTTCATTAAGTCCCAATGTCATATGACCTATCCCGATCTCTTTAGCTGTCCTTTTTGCGTCATCTAAATCTGCCGATGGCATCAGGGGCGAATCAATGGTGATAGCTAGTGCTTTTTGCCCCAGAGCCCTGTGGGCCAGCGCTGCCACCAGGGAACTATCAACGCCACCTGAGAAAGCCACAGCTACGCTGTGCCTTCGTCTAAGGTTTTCCACGAGATCGTCTATTTTGTCCTTACAAAGTCTATTGTCGGCGTCCTTCATGAGCTCAGTGCTCCTCTAAAATCTCCGTGGCTTTCCTCTTCACCAATTCCTCGATTTCTCTCAGAGGCTTACCCGTTCGATCAGCTAGCCTCCTTACGTCATCGTATTCCGGCTTTATTTGAACGATCTGGCCTTGTGTGCTTTTGGCGACTTTCACATTGACGACTTCCCTTACGTCTTCTACTATCACCTCGACAGGAACAGATTCTCGAGCTAGGATGCGTCTTTGGCATGCGTAAATTCTTACCCCCAGCGTGCCTGTCTCCTCCATCAAAATTCTGCACACATGCTCTACGCTTGACCTGTCTGCGATTATTTTGATGAGGTGCCCTGGCCTTCCTTTTTTGGTTAACATTGGTATCGCGCTTACGTCTCTGGCACCTTCTTGCAGCAGCTTATGCATGGCGTACCCGATCAATTCACCGCTAGCGTCGTCGAGGTTCGTCTCAATCACGTATACCTCTTCACTTGAGAGGCCGAAGTCATAGGGCTCTCCCAGGGTCATCCTCAGGACATTCGGCATCTCCACAAATTCCTTTGTTCCTGCACCATAGCCCACCTCGGTTGGTCTCATGGGTGGATAGAACCTGACGGATTCAAGCGCCAGGGTGGTCAGGAGGGAGACCCCTGTAGGAGTAGCTAGCTCAGCTTCGATTGGCCCGCCGACTGTAAGGAATCTTCTGGAACGCAGTATTTCTAGCGTGGCTGGTGCCGGGGACGAAACTGTACCATGGGAGAACTGGAACAGACCACCTCCGACAGCGACAGGGGTTGAATAGATGGTCGTATCGGTGAAGAGCCGTAAATCGTCTAGAGCGGCAGCGGCGCCGATTACATCGGCGAGGGTGTCGGCGGATGCCGTTTCGTGTAGGTTGACTTCTTGTGTGCTTTGCCCATGAGCTACTGCCTCGGCGGAAACGAGGGTGTTGATTGAGTTCAAAGCAAACCGCTTGGCTTTCTCTGAGATTTGCAACTTCTGCAGGCATGTCGAAGCTGCCTCTAGAAGTTCGGCGGCTGTTCTTTGGGTAACTTCCTCTTCAACCTTAACATCGATTCTCTTGGCTCGAATTCCTCTCCTGACAGTGTCTGTTACTGCTATTTCGAGGTCTTTGCACCCACGCAAACAGTGCTTGGGAATACTCATTGCCTCTATTACATTCGTAGCGTTAGCTCCAAGGTCAAGCAAGGCGCCGACTATCATATCTCCTGATACTCCGGCCATTTGGGCGTCGATAACCAAGATGCGTTTGCTATCGTTTGGCATTCGGGTTCCTCTTTTATTCCTGGATTAAGCCTAGTATACTACTTGTACGTTTATTATGCACATCGCGTGCGATGGGAGGCTTTCTTTGTTGAGAGAAGTACTTGAGAAATTGATACGGGGTGAAATATCTTTGGACGAGGCCGAGAAGGCTCTCAAGATGTTAGCTGTAGAGGAGGTAGGCGATTTGGCCAGGCTGGATGTCGGACGAGAAATCAGACATGGTATACCTGAAGTAGTCGTTGCTGAGGGTAAAACGCCAGAGGATGTGGCTGAGATAGCCTCAAAGGCGCTCGCCCAAAAGGGACGAGTGATCATAAGTCGAGCCACCAGGCAGCATGTTGAGGCTCTTAAGTCGGTTATGGCGAAGGACGAGTCCCTACATGAGAGCAGGGCTGGGCGGACAGTGGTAGTTAAAAGGAAGGATTTCTCGGTGAGAACTACCTTGGGAAGGGTGGGAATAATCACTGCTGGCACTTCTGATATTCCTATTGCTGAAGAAGCCCAAGTGATGGCATCGGAGATGGGGTGTGAGGTCACAACGAGTTACGACGTGGGAGCGGCTGGAGTTCACAGGCTGTTTCTTCCTCTGAAAGAGATGATCACAAAAGACGTCGATGTTATTGTTGTCGTTGCTGGTAGGGAGGGGGCATTGCCTACATTGCTGGCAGGCATGGTGGATGTTCCACTGATAGCGGTTCCAACTTCCTATGGATACGGTTTTGGGGGAAGGGGAGTCGCTGCCCTAATGGCTATGTTGCAGTCTTGTTCTCTGGGATTAGCGGTTGTCAATATTGACGGGGGGATTCCCGCAGGGGCTGTAGCGGCCCTAATTGCCAATCGGGCGGCCAAATTCAGGGCAAGCTCTGAGGGGAAACGTCGCAAATAGGCGTTCTTATTTGAAACTAGTGCCTGGGCTTGAGCCGTTCCTCGCTATCGATGAAAATGGTGAAGGGGCCGTCGTTATGGATCTCGACCAGCATATGTTGCTGGAAGCGACCTGTCTCTACCTTTAGTCCAGCGCTACGCAGGAACTGAACGAACGTATTCACTAAGGGCTCAGCCTCCTCGGGTGGAGCAGCCTCAGTGAAGCTGGGACGGCGTCCCTTGCGAGTGCTGGCGATGAGGGTAAACTGGCTGACTACCAGTACCTCCCCAGAGACATCCAGTGTGGACAGGTTGAACTTTCCTGACTCGTCGGGGAAGATACGTAGGTTGGCAGTCTTCTCTGCCAGATAACGGGCATCAGCTTCCGAGTCGCCTTTAGCCACTCCAAGAAGCGCTACCAACCCCTGTTCGATAGCAGCTACGACGTGGCCTTCGACACTAACTGAAGCTTGGGAGACTCGTTGGATAAGCGCTCTCAACCGCTTTCCTCAGGTTTAGTCTCCGCCTTTGTTTCTGACTTTGCCTTTGTTTCTGATGTCGGCTTTGTATCCTCGTCTTTTCGGCCTGTGTTATTCGGTGACCGCCTGCCATGATCGGTGGAGTAGAAGCCGCTTCCCTTGAAGAGGACGGGCACCGAATGGATCACGCGGCGTGCCTTACCCGTGCATTGAGGGCAGGAAGCCACTGGTTCTTCATCGAACCTCTGCCTTCGCTCGAATTTGGTGCTACAAAGACTGCACTCATATTCGTAAATAGGCAACTTGTACCTCACATAAAAAGCGCCTCTTGGGTGAGGTCGCCGTCTTTTGTCTGGTCGTATTAGCACTCCTGGGCATAGAGTGCTAACCAGGAGTAATTTAGCATCTTAGCTTAGCATTGTCAAGGGCAGACTCACCCTTGCCTTTTGTAACTGCCTATGGTAAACTCATCCAGTCGGCCGATGCCGGCAGCTAGTAGAGATTTTTCAGTCTGCGTTATGGTTCGTCAGACTGGGTGGACTGGAGAGGGTAAGGGTCTCTTAGAAATGGCAGAACCTATCTCGATGAAACTGCTCCTAGAGGCTGGGGTGCACTTTGGGCATCAGGTAGCACGCTGGAATCCCAAGATGAAGCCTTACATCTTCAGTCAGCGTAACGGTATTCACATCATTGATTTAGAACAAACTGTTGTCTTGCTTGGTAAGGCTTGTGATTTCGTGCGAGAGGTGGCGGAGAGGGGCGAAGACATTATTTTCGTGGGTAGCAAGAAGCAGGCACAGGAGTCAGTGGGGCAAGAGGCCAGGCGTTGCGAGGTTTTCTATGTCAATCAGCGCTGGCTGGGGGGAATGCTGACTAATTTCTCCACTATTCAGTCGCGCATCGACTACTTAGTCCGCTTGGAGGATCGGAAAGCAAGAGGCGACTTGGAGCGCCTGCCTAAGAAGGAAGTCTTGAAACTGGAAAAGGAGATAGCGCATCTCAACAGGTTACTCGGTGGCGTCAAAGAGATGACCAGGATTCCAGGGGCTCTATTTATCGTCGATCCTACCAAAGAGAGGAATGCTGTTGCCGAGGCCAAGCGGGTTGGGGTGCCCATCGTTGCTATTGTCGACACCAATTGTAATCCTGACGAGATCGACTATCCTATTCCAGGCAATGATGATGCCATCAGGGCTGTGGCTCTGTTCTGTAGTGTTATTGCTGATGCTGTTTTGGAGGGCAAGCAAGCCCTTGGGGCGCTGGCCGAAAAGGAAGCTTTGGAAGCAGAAGAGCTGCCATCCGACTATGAGGCTGTTTTCGAGCCCGAGGAGGTTCAGCCAAATTCCGTTGAGAGCGAAGGTTAGAGGGTTAAATGCAGGTTTCTACCGAAGCGATCAAAGCACTAAGGGAGCAGACTGGTGCTGGAATAATGGAGTGCAAGTACGCCTTGCAAGAGACCGGTGGCAACCTCACTGCTGCTGCTTCTATGCTGAGAGAGCGTGGCTACGCAATCGCTAAGAAGAAGGAGAATCGGTCTGCCAGGGAAGGGTTGGTAGAGTGTTATGTTCACACGGGGGGGCGGATTGGGGCCTTGGTGGAGGTAAACTGTGAGAGCGATTTTGTGGCCCGTACGCCGGAGTTTAAGGAACTGGCCCATGACCTGGCGATGCAGGTGGTGGCTGCCTGCCCTCGCTATGTCAGTCCCGAGGATGTACCTGAGGGAGAAGAATTTGCCGATGAGGATTGCCTTTTGCTTCAGCCGTTCATAAAGGATCCAGGTAAGAAGGTTCAGGATGTTGTTACTGAAAAAATAGCCAAGGTCAGGGAGAATATTAAGGTAAGAAGGTTTGTTCGATTTGCATTGGGGTCAGACGGACAAGATGAGTAGTCCGAGATATAAGCGTGTTGTTCTGAAGCTTAGTGGGGAGGCTCTCATGGGTGAGGGCGAGTTCGGCATTGATGCTGCGACTATGGCCAATATCGCTAAGCAAGTGAAGCGCGTTGTGGACGATGGAGTTGAGGTTGCCATCGTTGTTGGTGGCGGGAATATCTGGAGGGGGGAGGCTGCTGAGGGTAGAGGGATGGATCGAGCCACCGCTGATTACGCAGGCATGCTGGCCACCATGATTAATGCTCTTGTCCTCCAGGATGCCCTGGAGAAGGAAGGTGTGGTCACGAGGAGCCAGAGTGCAATAGCAGTGCAGGCGGTCGCCGAGCCCTACATTCGCCGACGCGCCATCCGTCATTTGGAGAAGGGGAGAGCGGTTATCTTTGCTGCGGGGACGGGCAACCCCTATATGACCACTGATACTGCGGCGGCCTTGCGCGCGATAGAGATTAACGCCAATGTCTTGCTTATGGCCAAGAACAAGGTCGATGGGGTTTATGACTCGGATCCATTGACCAATGCCGGGGCGAAAAAGTATGTTCAGCTTAGCTATAGAGATGCTCTGAACATGAGGCTTGAGGTGATGGATTCCACCGCGCTGTCTCTATGCATGGATAATCACCTTCCTATAAGGGTTTTCGATGTTCAAGCTCCCAATAGCATTGAGCGAGTGATTGCTGGGGAACCCGTGGGCACACTTGTGCATGGTGGTGAGTAACCGGGTGAGAAGGGCAACTCACTCAATCACCTGGGAAGGCAGTATGCTGACAAGCGATTTGAAGCTTTTGGTTTGGTTTTACTCTCGCGAGCGGGGGATTGGCGATGAGCGAAGACGATGTTCTGCTGGGTGCAGAGGGTAAGATGCGCAAGGCAGTAGAGGTTTTGAAAGATGATTTGGCAGCCATTCGTACTGGAAGAGCCAGCCCTGGTCTCGTGAATCATATACGAGTCGATTACCACGGAGTTCCTGTCCCACTTAACCAAATTGCTAGCGTCTCTGTTCCTGATGCCGGGATGCTTGTGATTCAGCCTTGGGAAAGGGATATTTTGCCAAGCATAGAGAAGGCTATTCTCAAGTCAGACCTTGGCCTCAACCCGACAAGCGATGGCAATGTGGTCAGGCTGGCTATTCCCCAGCTTACTGAGGAGCGACGCAATCAGTTAGTCAAGATGGTGCGAAAGAGGGTGGAAGAGGGGAAGGTGGCGGTGCGCAATGTGAGGCGAGAAGGACTTGAGAAGTTGCGGGAACTTAAAGAAGACAAAGAGATGTCCGAGGACGAGCAGAAGCGAGCTTTGGGTCGATTGCAACAGGTCACCGATAGATTCACTGAGGACATCGACCAAATAGCGAGAGACAAGGAAGCCGAACTCCTGGAATTCTGACGCACTGAGGACGAGGGGTGGCAGAGACAAAGACAGCGGCATTGTCTGCGAAGAGGATATTTCCCCTCCCAAACCACGTCGCTATTATCATGGATGGGAATGGTAGATGGGCTGCGAAGCGCGGTTTGCCCCGGCTTCTTGGGCATCGTGCCGGCACTGACAATGTCCACCAGGTAGTCGAAGGCTTCGATCGGTATCATGTGAAATACCTCACCCTCTACGCTTTTTCCACGGAGAACTGGAGACGTCCTGGAATAGAGGTGAGCGGGTTGCTGCGTATTCTAGCCGGGATGATCGACCGCGAGACCAAGGCTCTGCATAAGAAGAACGTCAGGCTCAGTCATCTGGGAAGACTTGATGAGTTGCCGCCGGAGCTTCAAGGTAAGGTTCATAAGGCGCTCGAGTTGACCAAGAGTAATACCGGGATGACCTTGAGCATTGCTTTTGATTATGGTGGTCGCGCAGAGATCCTGGACGCGGTTCGCCGCATTATCAAGGATAGGGTCCTGTCTGAAGATATCACCGAATCACTGTTCAGCAGTTATCTTTATACTGCGGATGTGCCTGAGCCAGACCTGATTATCCGCACGGGCGGAGAGATGAGGGTGAGCAATTTCCTCATCTGGCAATCGGCCTATAGTGAGTTCTACTCCACGCCCACGTTATGGCCGGACTTCGATGAGAAAGAGATCGAGAAGGCGTTAGTCGCGTACAGTCGGCGAGAGAGACGCTTCGGTGGACTGAAAGCGGAAGGAGAGGCGAGAGAGGGCTGAGGCAACTGAGCCCTCGGTTTCTTATCGGCGAATGCTGCGGCAAAGAGTACTCAGTGCGCTATTCCTCATACCTATCCTCTTCGTTTCCATCTGGTTTGGCGACCCCTGGTTCTCCGTTGTAGTGGCTGTCGCTGCTCTTTTGGGAGTTGTTGAGTTCTATGGCATGTTTACCCAAAAGAGATGGCAGCCTCTGACCTTCTTTGGCATGCTCTGGACGCTGTTCTTCGTCTTCAACGCACATTATGTGCATTCTTACGGCTCCGAGACTACACAGTTGCTGGTGACCTCGGCGCTGGTGGGTTCGGCGGTGATCCTATCCTTGCTTTGTTCCCTTCTTCTGCGGTCCTCCGGAGATAAAGTGCTATTTAGCTGGGCATGGAGCCTGGCTGGTGTGCTCTATATGGGTTGGCTTCTGGGCTACTGGATTCTGCTGATGAACTCCGGTGAGTGGGTTGGCAGGGACTGGGTGCTGCTCGCACTTTTCTCCACTTTCGCGTTCGATACCACTGCCTATTTTGTTGGGCGCGCTTTCGGAAAGCACAGGATGGTACCGACAATATCTCCGGGAAAGACATGGGAGGGGGCGATTGCAGGGCTGGCGGCGGCAATAGCGGCTGTTATCATCCTGGCGCTCATCTTACATACCCCCCTGGATATCGGTTACGGGAAACTGGTGTTCATTGGCTTCGCGATTGGCGTCTTTGCCCAGATAGGCGATCTCGCCGAGTCGAAGTTGAAACGGAGCAGCGGGTTGAGGGAATCAGGGAATCTTATCCCGGGGCATGGGGGCATCCTCGATCGCTTGGATAGCATTGTCTTCACTGGGGTTGTAGTGTACTATTGTTTGGGGTGGTTCATAGGGTGAGAAGGCTGGCAGTCCTCGGTTCCACGGGCTCGATAGGGCGTCAGACACTGGAGATTGTTCGCGCTTTCCCTGAGAGACTGGAAGTGGTCGCCTTGGCAGGGGGGAAGAACATCTCTTTGCTGAAGGAACAGGTTGCAGAGTTTAGGCCAAGGTTAGTCTGCGCCGAGCTATTGGCAGGTGGCGAAGGAATATTGGGAGCAAGCTATCTTTCTCTGGAGGAGATAGCTTCTCATCCTGATGTCGACCTTGTGGTCGTAGCTACCTCTGGGAAAGCCGGTCTGGGCCCTACTTTGGCTGCGATCGGCACCGGGAAGACGGTTGCCCTGGCCAATAAAGAGGTGCTGGTGATGGCAGGGGAGATCGTGACTGCGGAGGCTCAGCGTCATAAAGCCGAGATCATGCCCATCGATAGCGAACACAGCGCTATCTGGCAGTGTCTGCGGGGCGAAGGGAAGAAAGGGATTTCCAAGCTCATCCTGACCGCTTCCGGCGGCCCCTTTCGGTTGAGCTCTCCCGCGCAATTAGCCGCTGTTGCGCCGGAAGAGGCACTCAATCACCCCACCTGGCAAATGGGAGTAAAGGTCACCATTGATTCTGCTACCCTGATGAACAAGGGCATGGAGGTCATTGAGGCCCATTGGCTGTTCGACATCCCTTTTTCTCAGATCGAGGTGGTGATCCATCCCCAGAGCATAATCCACTCTATAGTGGAGTTCATTGACGGTTCAGCGAAGACGCAGCTAAGCCTGCCAGACATGAGGTTGCCCATCCAATATGCGCTGGCGTATCCTGATCGGTGGGAGGGCCCTTTTCGTCAGGCGCTTGATTTGGGAAAGATAGGCTCGCTTGACTTTGAGCCGGTGGATTTGGATAGGTTCCCCTGTTTGAAGCTGGCCATGGAAGCTGGTGAAAATGGAGGGACCTACCCTGCAGTGCTCAGCGCTGCCGATGAGGTGGCGGTGGAACTTTTCCTGGCAAGAAAAATAGGCTTTCAAGATATTCCTGCTTTGGTGGCCAAAACCCTCGATCGCCACCAGGTGATAAGCCATCCTTCTATCGAAGATATTTTGGCGGCGGATGCCTGGGCCAGGGAAACCGCCAAAGCTGCGTTTTGAGGTAGGGGATGATCATAGTAACCATAATAGTCTTCATTCTTATCCTCGGTCTCTTAATCTTTGTCCATGAGATGGGGCATTTCATTGCCGCCAGGTTGTCTGGGGTTAAGGTCGAGGAGTTCGGCATGGGATTCCCTCCCAGGCTTTTTGCCGTCAGGCGCGGTGAGACTGTGTACTCGCTCAACCTTATTCCTCTGGGCGGGTTCTGCAAACTGCTGGGGGAGGAGGACCCCAGCGACCCCAGGAGCCTTGCCAGCAAAAGACCCTTGACCAGATTGTTCGTTCTTGGTGCAGGCCCGATGATGAACGCGGTGCTCCCTATCGTGCTCTTGACCATAGCCTTTATGGTTCCGAGGCAGGTGGTTGTGGGGGATGTCAGGATAGAAGAGGTTGCTGCGAACTCACCGGCGGCGGAGGCGGGGATTGAGCCCGGTGATACTGTCCTCAGCATAAACGGGCACTCCATTCAAAATATTGGCGATCTGATATATGATGTCCACCTTAGCTTGGGGGAGGAGACTACACTGGAGCTTGAAGCGGAGGATGGCAGCCAAAAGGTTGTGACATTGGTGCCGCGATGGGCTCCTCCCGAAGGGGAGGGGCCAGTGGGTGTAGCTCTGGGCATGGTGAATACTTACGAGGTGAGCGAGTCCGACCCATTCTGGGAAGCGGTGCCCAAGAGTGCAACGACACTATGGGAAACGTTCGCGTTGATCAGGAACGAGGTGAGGAGCTGGTTTGCAAGGGGGACGGCACCCCAGGTCGGCGGCCCCGTTGCTATCTTCCAGATCACAGGCGAGGCAAACGCGGCAGGGCCTTCATACCTGCTGCAGTTTGCTGCCTTCCTCAGCATAAATCTGGCCATAATCAATCTACTTCCACTGCCAGCGCTGGACGGTGGTAGGATCGTGTTTGTCCTTTTGGAGGTGGTGCGGCGGGGGAAACGCGTCTCGCCGAGGACGGAAGGCTTGGTTCATCTTGTCGGCTTTATGATGCTGATCGGCCTGATACTGGTAATAACTTACTTTGATATCCTGCGCGCCATCAGGGGGGAGAGTATCGTGCCATGATTAAGCGCCGGTCATCAAGGGTGATCAGGGTTGGCGGAGTGGAGATCGGTGGTGCCGGCCCAGTTGTGGTTCAATCGATGACCAAGACCGACACCCGCGATGTAGCGGCGACAGTTAATCAAATCCGCCAGCTTGAGGAGTGCGGCTGTGAGATCGTGAGGGTAGCGGTGCCTGATATGGATGCCGCCCAGGCCCTTGTTGACATAAAGAAGGCAACATCCATTCCAGTCATTGCGGACATCCATTTCGACTATCGCCTGGCCCTGGCAGCGCTGGATGCTGGTGTCGATGGGCTCAGGTTAAACCCGGGTAACATCAGCGACCCCGATCAGATCGCTGCTGTGGTTCGTGCCGCCAGGGATAGAGAGGTACCCATACGTGTCGGCGTCAATGCGGGTAGCTTGCCCAGGTCGTCAGCCCCGGAGGCTTCGGTAGTGGAGCGCATGGTTGATGCCGCGCTCGATGAAGTTCAGCTGCTGGAGAGCCTGGACTTCGAGTTGATCAAGGTATCGGTGAAGGCTTTCGATGTCCCCACCACCATCGAGGCGTATCAAGCAATTGCCCAGAGGATTCCGTATCCGTTGCATCTGGGTATCACCGAGGCTGGGCTGCCCCGGGCGGGAGCCATCCGTAGCGCAGTCGGGCTGGGCGTCCTGCTGTACCAGGGCATCGGCGATACCATCAGGGTATCGCTTACCACCGGCGATGCCTGTGAAGAGGTAGCCTGTGCCTACGAGATACTGAAGTCGCTGAAGCTCAGAGAGCGAGGGCCTATACTGGTTAGCTGTCCCTCCTGTGGACGCGCTGAGAGCGATATCGTAAAACTGGCCCAGGAAGTCGAGGAGAGGCTGCAAAAGGTCGAGAAAACGATTAAGGTGGCTGTGATGGGGTGTGTAGTCAACGGCCCGGGCGAGGCCAAAGATGCCGACGTAGGCATTGCCTGCAGCAAAGGGCGGGGGGTTATCTTCAGGAAAGGGGAGAAGCTGCGGACGGTGGAGGAGGCTGAGTTCCTAGGGGCGTTGATGGCGGAGGTGGAAGCACTTTAAGATGGCGGGAGAGACTATCGCTGCAATAGTGGTTCCTATTGTATTCGGTTTGGCTGTGCTACTTTGGGGTTCAGCTTGGCTGGCTCGCAGAGAGCGAGTCGCTGTAGTGGAGCACGAGGTCCATCCAGAGTTCCTGCGCAAAGATGTGCGCGAAATAATGGGCTCCGGGCAGTCAGTAACCCTTAGGTGTCATACACTCTCGATTGAGGCCCGGTGTGACCTAGTACTGACAAGTGGGCCGAAGGAGCTTGAGGTAGCAGGGGTGGAAGTGATACTCGATAAGGCAGCTTGTGAGCGCCTTAGAAAGCATTTTCATCCTCCCTCCTCTAATAGGCTGCGTTTGCCCAACGTAGACCCTGTAACACGCCAACCACCGGCACATACAGGCATACTAAAGCTGAAGAAGCGAGAGCACTTTGAAAACAAGGTTTGGCAAGATTGCACAGACGACTTTGAGAAGATCTATGAAGAAGCTAGAAACGGCCCCCTGCCAAGCTTCATCAAACCGTTGATGGTGGCCCTGGAAGAGAAGTATCAAATTTGCTGGACACGATACGATGGCAAGCGGTTATGCTGGAGGTTTCCTGGTCGGTGTTATCGTAACCTTGGCAAGAAAATCTGGGGGGTGTAGGTAGTGCGTCTCTCAAAGCTTTTCGGTAAAACCCTGCGTGAGGTGCCTGCGGAGGCGGAAACAGCGAGCCACCAGCTTTTGCTCAAGGCGGGAATGATACAGCAGGTGGCGGCAGGGGTCTATTCTTATCTCCCTGTGGCGTGGCGGGTTCTGCGCAAGATGGAGCAGATAATCCGCGAGGAGATGGATGCTGCCGGTGGGCAGGAGTTGAGTATGCCCGTCCTTCAGCCCCTGGAGATATGGGAGGAAAGCGGGCGCGACCTCGCTTTCGGCAAAGGGCTGTTTACCCTGCAGGACCGCAGGGAGCGCAAGCTGGTGCTCGCTCCAACACATGAGGAGGTCATTACCGATCTTGTACGCCGCAACGTAAGAAGCTACCGTGATCTGCCTTTGATGCTTTACCAGATTCAGACCAAGTTTCGCGACGAGCCCCGTCCCCGTGGTGGGCTGGTGAGGGTCCGTGAGTTTTCCATGAAGGACCTCTATAGCTTCGATGCTGACGACGAGGCTCTTGACCTCAGCTACCAGAAAATGGTTCAGGCCTACAGGAATATCTATGCGCGTTGCGGCCTCGAAACTGTGGTAGTCGAGGCCGATAGCGGCGCTATCGGTGGCAAGGACTCTCACGAGTTCATGGTGATCGCCCAAACTGGGGAGGACGAGATCATATACTGTAGTGGCTGCGACTATGCAGCCAACGCGGAGAAGGCTGCGAGCGCCAAGTCAAAGCTGGAGGAGGAAGCACATCTGCCCCTCGAGGAGGTGGCTACTCCCGGAGCCAAGACCATCGAGGAGGTAGCTAACTTCCTCGGCGTGCCCAAGAACCGTACACTGAAGGCCGTTTTCTATTCGGCAGATGGCGATCTGGTCTTTGTCACAATAAGGGGTGACCTCGAGGTAAACGAGGTCAAGCTAAAGAACGCGCTCAAGTGCTCTGAGCTGAGGCTGGCTAATGATGAGGAGGTGCGGGGGGCAGGGCTGGTGGGGGGATCGGCATCGGCGGTGGGGCTGAGCGGAGTCAAGGTCGTCGCCGATGACTCGATAACACTGGGGCAGAACTTCGTTGTCGGCGCCAACAAGGCGGATACTCACTTGAAGAACGCTAATTACCCTCGCGACTTCAAGGTGGATCTGATGGCCGATATCGCCCTGGCGACAGCAGGACATCAGTGTATCAAGTGCGGCGGCGAGCTGCTGTCAACGCGGGGTATCGAAGTAGGTCACATCTTCAAGCTGGGAACCGTCTTTAGCCAGAGGCAGGGGGCGTTTTACCTTGATCGGGATGGCGATCAGAAACCGCTGGAGATGGGTTGCTACGGGATCGGCATTGGCCGGCTCCTGGCAGCAGCTATCGAGCAGAACCACGACGAAAAGGGTGTCATCTGGCCTGTCCCCATAGCGCCTTACCATATCTATCTTTGCGCCCTGGGCATGGATGATCCGGAGGTGGTCTCGGCTGCGGAGAAGCTCTACGCCGAGCTTGAAGGGAAGGGGTTTGAGGTGCTTTTCGACGATCGCATCGAATCGGCGGGGGTCAAGTTTAACGATGCCGATCTCCTGGGAGTGCCTGTACGAGTCATTGTGAGCCCGCGCACTCTAAAGTCAAATAGCGCTGAACTTAAACTGCGCAGGGAAAAGGAAACTGAGCTTGTGTCCATGGGGGAAGTCTCAAGCAAGCTTGAGTCTCTGCTAGAAGGACACGATTTTCAGCGTTTTGGCTCGACTACGACGATTGACAAGTGAGGGGGCTGGTGGTATTATTCATATACGGAGCCACGAGGCGCCGAGTCTGACCGGAGGAGGTGCACTATGAGGCTTCACGGATTGTACGGAGTATGGCAGGTTGACAAGTGAGGCCCTGCCGAGAGGCGGGGCAGGCCGACCTCGGGCTCGGCCGAGAAGAGTATGAAGGAGGCCAGTCTTAAGTAAGAGGCCCCGTTCGGTGATGAACATCGAAAGGAGCTGAGCTCGAGGAAAAGAACCAACTAAATTAGGAACAACCAGTGGAGGGCGCTTCAGAAAGCGCCCTCCACCTTATTCATGGGGCGTGATGGCACTGAAGGCTCGGAGGGGTATCTTGCTTGGCTCGGCCTGACTCTGGGCTGGAGCAAAGACATGCGTGCCAGACTTAAGAATCTAAATGAACGCACCCCAGAATAGTAATATGATGCCGCAAAGAGGGACGCGGTGTTTTGGCCTTTCCAGATTCTGCTCAGACGTGGTTATCCCCGCCTGGTGGTGAATATGAGCAGCAGGCCGATGGCCACAATAAGGAGAGGCAAGACAATGCTCCATCGCCACCACGGGAATAGGTCGAGGTTACCTAGCAGGAAGATGGTGCCAATAACTATCAGCAGTATCCCGAGGAAGTTGCGGCGACGGCGACTACTCTTGCTCAATTCCTTCGTTTCGCCTTCAGGTGCCGAGACGGCTGAGTGTATTTGACTACCCAGTTCCTCAGCGGTCGCCTTTATTTCCTCTATATTCTCTTTGATCGTCTCTTTGGGCGTGGTAACCTTTGAGCCTTCGAGGGGGATGGCTATTGCAAGAACTATGTAAGCCAGGATGCCGAAACCGTTGGCAAATATCAGTAATACTGCGACGACCCTGACTAGTGTCGGATCGACGTCGAAATACTTGGCGAGACCGCCGCACACCCCCCAGATCATTCTGTCGGTTTGGCTACGGTAAAGCCTCTGCTCCATAACCTCCCCCTCTGTACGCCTAGGTTGAAGTGGCAGATTGGTAACGGCTGGGAGTATAGCATTGGAGTAGGATCGTGTCAACGTTGGAACGCCTTGACAACTGGGTTGAAATAGGATAAAAGGTACAACACCAGCACCAAAGCGGCTCAAGAGAATCAGCACGGAATCTCTGATTATCTGTGGGGCCTCTTTTCACTCTGCACCCGTTGAGGGGCAGACCTGCGTAGCAGCCACAGGTGCCATTAGACGAGAAATGGCATCTGACCTGCTTGATCAGAAGGTGCATTCAGAAAGGGTGCTAGTGCTTCCTTGCAAAAGTAAGCGTGCTATCAGGTTTGTTCGAGAATGTGTACTCCCAAGCCCAACAGCTCGTCGTAGAGGTCCTCAACAAATAACGCTGATTTCCGCAAGGAAGTACTAGCTCACTCATCTACGTTTTCCCTGGCTTGCAGAGTTGCGAGCAATAGTCTGTGGGATAGGGTAACGAAAGGAGGAACAGCAGACGTGCTTTACCTGTATGAGACCACCTACCCGTTCACGGGCGTGATCGATGAGTATGTGGATGTCATGGGCACCGACTTGATTCCTGGCTTGAGCCGTCACATGACCGTGCTAGGCGTTTTCAGGATCGCTTTTCGACACCGCGAGACCTTCTTCCTGTCTGAGCTGCCCCATGGTGTAGATACTCTCGAAGGTTTGTCCAATTATGTGATGCGTGAGCGCGATGGATTGTCATGGCACCGCGAAGGATTCAAATACCGGGACGAGTGGCTTGACAGCCTGCTTGAGGGTCTTCCCTTCGCACCCACAGCGGCGACAATCAAAGAGCGCCAAAAGAAGGGGGATTTCACCGGGAACACGCTATATTATCGCTTAATCTACAACGTCTTGCCTTGGAAGCTGGACGAGTTCCTGGAGGCCTTTGAAAAGGAACTGGTGCCCATGGAGGAGAAGCGGGGAATGAAGCTAGCGGGTTGCTACCGCTGGTTTGGCGCGTGTGGGGAGTCCGGTGAGATCATAAGCCTGTGGTCGCTGAAGAACTGGGCGCACTGGGGCCAGATACGGGAGGCACATCTCAGGGATCTGGGGTCTCGGCGGTGGATGGAGAAGGTGTCGAGCTTGTGTGCGGAGTGGAGCTATAAGTTCTTGATCCCTGTACCTTACTCTTTGCTTCACTAGGGCCGGGACAAAGCGGCGGCGGCGGCAATCTCAGTGATCTGGAGGGAGAGTCATGCTTTACCTGTATGAGAACATAACGATTGTTTCACGGTTTCAGGAGGAGTTCTGGAGGGTAATGGGCACTGACTATGTGCCTGATGCGGAGCAGAACGGGCTGCGCCTGGTCGGGATGTTCATGGTGGGCATCCATTATAACGAGAATCTGGCGCTCTGGGAGGTAGACGACTGGGCAACCCTCGACCGGATACAGGAGTTTCACGATAAGGACCCCCTGGCGAAGGTCTGGGAACGAGAGGCTGTCGACTACCGAACTGACTGGGTTGGTAAAGTGCTGGAGCCCGCGTCCTTCTCACCCACCCTGGCCCAGATCAAGGAGGGAGACTACAAATCTACCATATACTTGCACACCCTGGCGCGGGTTGTGCCTGGCAAGGTTGACGAGTATATAGATGCCATTGGCAAGGAGCTTATGCCGATGGCACGAGGCTGGGGCATGAAGCTGGTGGGATGTTACCATGCGGTGGCAGGGACTGCCAGCAGCGGTGAGGTCATCAACATCTGGACAGCGGGCAATATCCATGGCGACTGGGTCAAAATTCGCGAGGCATCTTTGAATGACCCAACGTATAAGGACTGGGAGGCCAAGGCAGGGAAGTGGCGTCCCAAGGTGGTCTATAGATTCCTGTATGGCCTGGTCCCCTACTCACCTTTGCGCACTCCATTTCTGCCGGACGAGGTAACGTCGGAGGAGGTGAGAACGGTGGCCATGCCTGAGGTGGAATGGGGTAAAGACTGAGCCACTGGCGCAGGACTTGGTAACTCGATGAAGGAGGGAAAAATGCCTGAAGAATTGCCACCGGAGATGAAGGAGTCGATCGATGAGTTCTATCTTGAGATGAGTCCGGAGATAAAGGACTTGATCCACGGCTGGCTGTACAAGATTGTTGATGCGGCCTATGCCGGGATCGCCGAGCTGCCACCGGAGCACAGGGATAGGATTTTGATGAAGATATCCAAGGCCTGCAGTGACCAGGCTAAGATGGTACTGGGGTGCCAGCCGGGCATGGACTGGGAAGAGTATAAGAAATACATGGCGGAATTGAAGCCTCCCTTCGGCCCGAGGAAGATCACTCAGATAGGTGACGTAGTTCACTGGACCTATGTTCCTCCCAAAGATAAAGACGGGCGGCCGATATGCCAGTGTCCCCTCATCATGTTCGGCTGGATGGAGCCGAGACCTGAAGTGTGCGCCTGCTCAGCAAACAGTGTAGCCAGCTACATTGAGGAGTACACCGGAAGAGAGGTAGCCACGGTTGAGACGTTGGGCAGCCCTATGGTTGGTGGTGAGGAGGAGTGTCGCTTCTTAGTGCACCTCAAGCCCTCCGCCTTTAGCACACCCAAACATGAGTAGCGTCGTGACTCCTGTCACGACGAAGAATTCGTTGCCACAGGAGGGGCAACGCTACGCTTGCTGATAGTGCATCCGATTTGGTGCTTGATTACCGAATATTGAAGGAGGTCGAGAAGATGGCACACGAATACTCGGAGGAGATAAAGGGCTTGATCTACACACATTGGCTGCCGCGCATCATGGCTGGAGTCCTCCAAGGGGTCAGAGAGCTCCCGCCAGAGCACAGGGACCATGTCATGATGAGGATGAGCCAGGCCTGCGGGGAAATGGCCGTGTGGGCCGTGGGAATCAGGCCGGACATGACCTATGACGACCTGGTGAAGCACCTAACGGGACTGGAGCCTCCCATGGGCCCGAGGACCATCGAGCGAGTGGGCGATGTCGTTCACTCGGCCTATCATTGCAGTGTCGGGGAGGACGGCAAGCCGATTTGTCAGTGCCCGGTGGTCATGCTGGGGATGGCGGAGCCCTTCCCCGAACTGTGCTCCTGCGGCGCCAATATGACGGCACAATACTTTGAGGCTATCGGGATGGGGCCGGCTGCCAAGTCGGAGTTGATGGGCAGTCCCCTGACGACGGGCGAGCCATTCTGCCGATACGTAGTGTACCTTAAGCCGCCGCAATTCACCACTCCCGAACATGAGAGCTAGGGCTGACGAAGCAATCCCGCGTGCTCTCCCTCCCGTCGAGGGAGAGGGTTTTACGCATTGCGTAACTTAAGCATCTGAGGAGGAGAAAATGCCGCAAGAACTGTCTGAGGAGGAAATAGCCCAGCGCGAGTTTTTCGTAGGCTTACTCAAAGGTGAAATCCTCAAACGAATCTTCCAGCCCGATTTTGACGAAACGGCGCGAGAGAAGTGCCTTCAATGCACCGGGACAATGTGCAACTCCCTGTTTCTGCCCTATGCAAACCTCAACACGGATACCGACATAGATACCTTCATACGGGATTTGATGAATGCCTTTCCTGGGGCGAGGAAGCTGGAGAGGAAGGGCGACGTTATCCATTACGACTTCTACCCCGAGGTCAAGGGAGAGTGCATGTGTCCCATGATAGCTCTCGGGCACCTGGAGCCAACGCCTTTGTGGTGCATATGTGGGAACTACTTCAACAAGGCCATGTTTGAGGCCGTTGTGAAACACCCCGTGCAGGTGGAGCTCCTGGATAGTCCGCTGACTACCGGCTCAGATCTATGCAGGAGGCTGATCCACCTTAAACCTCCGGCAATTACTACGGGTGGTGCCTAGACCATACAGACAAAAGGAGGATAGAACGATGACCGTGATCAATGGAGCTGAGGCGCTGGTGCGTTGTCTCATCGAAGAAGGCGTACGCTATGTTTTCGGTATTCCGGGCGATCAGTGCAATCCAATCACCGACGCTATCTACCGTTTGGGGAGTGGGAGCGGACTGAAGTTCATCACAGCCCGCCATGAACAGGCAGCAGCACACATGGCCGATGCCTGGGCGCGTGTCACCGGTGAGCCTGGGGTGTGCCTGGGCACGGTAGGACCTGGGGTAGCTGACCTGGTGCCAGGCGTCTACGCAGCCTGGGCCGACTCAGTTCCTCTGGTAGTGTTGGGAGCACAGAACCAGACGTGGCGCTGCTACCCTGAGCATGGCTCCATGCAGGCTCTGGACCAGATCCCCCTGATGGCCCCCATCACCAAATGGCGGGCTCTGGTGAACGACGCGAGGCGGATGCCTCATCTCGTGCAGTGGGCCTTCCGCGCAGCCACATCGGGCCGTCCGGCCCCTGTGTACCTGGACCTGCCCTCCAACGTGATTTGCGATAAGCTGGATACCGATGAGTACCCTATCCTGCCGCCCCAGCGCTATCGGGCCACCACGCCTCCAGTGGCCGATGCGCGTCTGATTGAGCAGGCGGCGGAGATGCTGGCGAAGGCCGAGTGGCCGCTTATTCATACTGGTGGAGGGGTGCTGCGGTCTGGGGCCTGGGCGGAGGTGGTAGAGCTGGCGGAGTATCTCTCGGCTGCGGTGACCACAAGCCTCGGTGCACGGGGGGCCATCCCTGAGGACCACCCCCTGTGCCTGATCCCCTCCGCCTTTGGGGCATTGAAAGCCCAGGCTGCTGCCGACGTGGTGCTTCTGGTGGGTGGTCGCTTGGGGGATATAGACTTCTGGGGAAAGCCACCGATATGGGGAGAAATGGACAAACAGCATTTTATACAGGTTGACATAGAGCCACAGAACATCAGCCTGAACCGGCCGGTAGAGCTGGCCCTGGTAGGGGATGCCAAGAGCACCCTGCGCGCCTTACTTGATGCGGTGAAGGCGCGGACAGGGCCCAAGGCGGAGAACCCCCAGTTCAATGATGCCCGGCAGGACCAGGCTGCTTGGGTGAGTGGCTGGGAGGAGGGCGCCCGTTCGGACAAGGCGCCCATTCATCCACTGCGCCTCATGCGCGAGGTGAGCGAGTTCTTCCCTCGTCATTCGATCCGCGCTCAGGACGGAGGCACCACGTCGGTTTGGGCCTTCTACCAGAACCGCATCTATGAGCCTCGTTCTTTCCTCTGGGCTGCCGATTCAGGACATCTGGGGTCAGGGGTGCCCTATGCCATAGGGGCCAAGCTGGCTCGCCCCGACCTGCCTGTCTACTGCATCACCGGCGACGGTTCCTTCGGTTTCAACGCTATGGAGCTGGAAACAGCGCGGCGGGAGAACGCTCCAATTGTGGTGATCATCGCCGACGATTGCTGCTGGGGAATGATCAAAGGAGGGCAGAAGCTGGTCTACGAGGGACGCTACTGTGGCGTGGACTTCACCGACGTTCGCTATGACAAACTGGCCGAGGCCCTGGGCTGCTACGGTGAGCGGGTCACGGAGCCTGCCCAGATTCGGCCTGCCTTGCAGCGAGCGGTGGACTCCGGGGTGCCGGCCGTGCTGGATGTGATTGTGGATCAGGAAGTGCACCTAGTGCCGCCGGATTTGGTGGTGCTGGACAGCGTGTGGATGGAAGGGTGCGACGTGAAAGGTGAGGCATAAGACCAGCCCTATTCCGTTAGGCCGATAGCATGAAGACGGACTGAGCTATGAAAGCCCTGCAGTTCTCTGTTTCGGTTCCACAATTCGCTGCATTGAAGGTGCTGGGCAGCATACGCCGACGACTCTACTATGAGGGGCCTCTCGCCACCATACGGCTTGTTGACATCCCGGAGCCAGCATTGCCCTCCTCTGACTGGGTAAAGATGAGGACATTTATCTGTGGGTTCTGTGGCAGCGATGTTAACCTCATCCTCTTGAGGGATTCCCCAACGGCAACCCCTTTTACCTCGTTCCCATGCACCCTGGGCCATGAGTTCTGCGGTGAGATCATCGAAGTTGGAAGCGGTGTTAGTGGAATAAGTACAGGAGATGTTGTTATTATTGCCCCGACTCTGAGCTGCTCCACAAGGGGGATTGAACCTGAATGTCGAAGTTGTCAGATGGGTAGACCGAGCAACTGTGAGAACTTCGCTGAGGGCGTTCTTTCTCCGGGCATGTTCGCTGGCATATGTCACGACATTGGGGGAGGCTTTGCACCATATGTTGTGGCACATAAGGAGCAGGTCTTCAAATTGCCCGACGGGGTGACTCCCAAAGAAGGCGCCATGATAGAACCCTTTGCTTGCGCTCTCCAGGCGGTGCTCGATAATAAACCTGAGCAGGATGACCAAGTCCTTATCATCGGGGGTGGCGTGATAGGCAACCTTCTTGTTCAATCGATGCGTGCCCTCGACACAAACTGTTTTATCACCGTGTCCGAGCCCTCGCAGTTCCATGCGGAACTGACTTCTAGATTGGGGGCGGACCATCTTATTACAGATGGCGACGTCCTGCATCGTACAGAAGACATCACCGGCGCCCGCGCGTATAAGCCGATGTTAGGTAAGGACATCCTCATGGGGGGATTCTCAAAGATTTTTGACGCTGTGGGCAACGCTGAGACGATCAACACCAGCATGAGGGCGCTAAGAACAGGCGGTGTATTGAGTGTGGTAGGGATTGGCAAGGACGTAAAGCTCGATCTCACACCCCTTTGGCTGAAGCTCCAGACCATAAAGGGCGTCTATTGCTATGGCTATATTGATGTGAATAATGAGAGAAAACACATCTTTGATATAGCTATCGACTTCGTAAAGCGTAAAAAGGTTGATCTTGAGTCCATGGTAACCCATATGTTCTCTATCGAAGACTACAGGAAGATGATCGAGGTCAACTTAAATAAGCCGAAGCACAAGGCAGTAAAGACAGTGGTTTCCTTTACCTGAACACACTCCATGGAGAGCAAGACCATTAGCCTTGGTGTTGGCGAGAACTTCTTCTTAGCGCTTGTTCCTCTTCACGCAGCATTTGTTTGAGGTCTTCCAATCCATATGTCTTGGTCCCGACACCCTCCTCTTTCATATGAACGGCTTCGAGTCCAGCATTGACTATCATTTTCGCGCAAATCATACAGGGCCCATACATCCTGCGCGTTCCTCCACTTTTCTTAGTATATTGCCCTTTGATTCTCTCACTGTAGATATACATCACCCCACCTACTATGGTAACGCCAGTCCTCGCCGCGTTTATTATGGCATTCTGTTCTGCGTGTACGCTCCTGCATAGTTCATATCTTTCGCCAGGTGGAATTCCCAGTTCTCTCCTAAGACACCTTCCGGTATCAATGCAGTGCTCTGTGCCCCTCGGAGATCCCACGTAACCTGAACTGACCTCCACGTCGCCCTTGACAATAACTGCGCCTATTCTCCTTCTCAAACAGGTACTTCTTTCGGCTGCGACTTTTGCCCTGTTCAGGTAATGTTCAAGCTTGTCCGGTCTTTTCCAATTTGTGCTGGGAGAGTTCATAGACCTCCTTCCCCAAGACTGCTCCAAAACGAGGAGGCTCGTAGCAGCTAGGATTATACTCGAATTGCATGGCACTCCACAAGAACCGGTAGACAAGGGGTCTGGCCCCAGCGGTTGCCGCAGGAGGTTATCAAGGTTAATATAGTAAATCATAGATCAGGTCTGTGACTTGAGGAGAGCGAGCTAGGAGCAAATATGAAGCTCAACAGTAGCACGAGCAATCCCCTACTGGTGATTGTCGGTATGCCTGGTTCGGGCAAAACTTCTGTGGCGCGGCACCTCGAGCAGAAGGGCTGGCATGTCATACGCTTTGGAGAAATGACAATCCGTGAAGTGAGGTCACGGAATCTCCCCGTCAATGAGGCTAACGAAAGAGCTGTCCGGGAGGAAATGAGGGCAGTATATGGTATGGACGCCTATGCCAGGCTGTGGCTGCCCACGATCGTGGAATCCCTCTCGGCGGGCCCCACAGTGATCGATGGGCTATATTCTTGGGCCGAGTACAGATTTCTCAGACAGCATTTCGGGAATCAGATGAAGGTGGTGGCGGTATTCACAACTCGTCCCCTGCGTTATGCCCGGCTGTCGCAAAGGCCAGACCGCCCGCTTTCGGCTGAAGAGGCGGAACAGCGTGATTTTGCCGAGATCGAAAACGTTGAGAAAGCGGGCCCAATCGCGCTCGCAGACTACACCATACTAAACGACGGCTCCGAAGAAGAGTTACTTCTGGCAGTGGACAGGCTGCTGGCAGATCACGGACTCAGCTAGTGTAGGGTGGGTGAAGCGGCAACGGAACCCACCGACCTCAAGGCATTTGAGATAAGAGGCGGTTGTTAGCTTAGGAATAAGTGGCGGGTTTCGCTTCGCTGCACCGACACTACCAGCCTTCTTTTCCCGGGTAGACAAAAGTCAGGCTGGGTAGGTAGATTGCTCTGCTGCTTCGAGCCCTGCTTTGATCTTCTTCATAGCCATTACGGCGTTGTCCGCACAGCTTTCAGGTGGGTTACTGGCGAGGTCCGGACGTATCCTGGTTATGCCGGCTCGGTTTTCCAAGGGTGTAATTAGTCTGCTGCGCACTATCTCCTCTTGTTCTCGATATCCAATGACGAATGTCGGAAGCGTCGTCTGCGAGGCGATTTGCTCTAGGGCCTCAAACACTCTTCCGTCTTCAAAAGGCAGCACCCATCGCTCGTCTGGTTTAGCGATATCGCCGTGCAATTTCCAAAGAGCATGGTCGCTTGTGGTGCCTTCTCCAGAGATGAGAGTAATGTCTTCATTGTACAGCTTGTTGTAGGCTTTCTCGATTAAGTCATCCCAGTTGAAGGACACTATGTGGGTTATCTTCTGCTCATGGAATAATTCTGCCAATATGAGATGCTGTTGCGATGGTTCTTTGGGCAAGAGGGCGGATGCTACGTGGTTCTGAAATCTGTGCCACTCTCCAGAAATACAATGCCAAGCTTTGCGTTCGTCATCGTGATAGAGCCGCCGAGGCTCCGGAATCCCCAAGTCCCAGAGAACGCTACACGCTATTCCTTCCATTTCGCGGAGCAGTGGCGCATAGGAATCGTACGAAAAACCAGCTCCTATTACGAATATGCTGCCGTTGTTTGTCAGCATGTTTCTGCACAGGTCAAAATAGTGCCTGGGTCGCTCGACCTTCAGAGTCTCTGACAAAGCTTGAGCAACCTTTCTAAGATCAGGTTCAGCGAAGTCGCAATAGTAATCGAGCAATTCTTTTGAGATAGCTGATTCGATCTTAGCACGCAGGTGCTCTGAGGTCTCGGCAAACTCTTTTAGCCATCTCATAGCAGCACTCTCGGTGCCGGCCATAATATGTCCCACGTTAAGGGCGCGAACGAGAACTGAAACAAGGTCACCAAGGGCAGTGGGGTCAGCTCTAGCGGCGCGCATCAGGAATTGGTGCTCATCCCCAAGAGCTACGAAGCCTCCCCTACCATATCTAGTTGCTAGGGTTGACAGTCGCTCGAGTTCTGAGGGCGGCAAACCCATGACTCAGCATCCTCTGTTTACATTCCGTTGGGGCCCATTTCCATCGCATACGGGTTAGTTCGATATCGACATACCAGTCGTCAAACTGTTCCACCAGCATTCTAGCATGAGATATGGGCCGAATCAACGATTGAATGATTCAGGATGGCATCTCCCTGGCCTATTTCATGGGGGACCAGTCGGCTGTGCGCAGGAGCTTACTCTCCCAGCGGTCGCGGTACTTGAGCCCCTCCACCATCCACTCCCCCGGTTGCGCCGGAGGCTCGCCGAAGGTGATGATGAAGGAGAACAGCTCCCAGTTGTGGATCTTGGAGAGGAGAATCGCCTCGTGGAAGCGGCCGGTCCCGGGGCAGGTGCGCCAGCCGGCGGCAACTGTAATAACCGGCGGTTGTATCGCGTCCATTTGCGGCTGCAACACTGTGTGAAGTGCCTCGATATACTCCTCCATCAAGCCGGGGAAAGGCCAGCCCGTATCGTGCAAATAGAGGGACGGCATGCCTTCCTCAGCCGGGGCTTCCACTGAGGCCAAGTCCACCTCTTGAAGGGGTGACCGGGGGTTGGGCAGGAGCAGTTTGGACACAACATCCCGGCGGTACTGGCACACGTCGCGATTCCACGCCCTCCAGGCGGGGTCATTCACGGTGCGCTCGACTATGGTGCCCCACGATTGCCAGTCGCGGACGGCTGTGATGGAGAGCGCCTGGTAGCTTACGCTTGTCCCGTGAGGGACCTTGAAGAACCAGAGCACCCTGGCCAGCCCGTCTCGCTCGATAAGCGGCCTCCACTGGTCACGCATGGCCTCGGAGAATTCGTCCATCCTGCCACCAATGACTTCATGGGTTTCATGTAAGTAGATCATGACTAACACCTCCCGGGCCACTAAATTCTAAATACTAATTTCTAAGCTCTAAACAATATCAAATGTTTCAAATGCTGCAAATGTTTTGAGCTTTGGTCATCTGGATTTTGAATTTGTTCCGAGAATAGGCTTTGTTCCGTTCGCCCTGAGCCCCTCGATTAACTCAGGACAGGCCTGTCGAAGGGCCGTTCATGGTTCGACAGGCTCACCACGAACGGCATCTGGCATATCTGTTTTCATCATTCACCGGTGGGCAACGGGCCACCTGGGTTTGTTCAGGGCTTTCAGCTTTGGTCATTTGGATTTTGAATTTGTTTAGGATTTAGAGTTTTGGAATTAGGGTTTATTTCTGGTTGCCAGTATCCGGGCCAATGGGCTTTCACCAGTTAAAAGCTCCTCGGCCTCGTGGATGATACTGTCTATCAACTCTTTGACTGTGACTATTTGTGTGATTGCTCCTACTGCCATCGAGCCACCGATGACGGGCAGTGGGCGGGACACGGAGTGTGGCTTCACATCGCCCACCAGTTGCCACACCTCCTGTTTTCGGGTCATCTCGTCCAGCCCCGGCGGCGGCGGCGCGAATACCCGGTCTCGGACGCCGGGGTCGGAAGGGCTGGCTTTGATCAGGGCCTGCTTATGGCGTTCGGCGATGGGGCACTCCTTTGTGGCCATGAAGACGGTGCCCATGTATACTCCCTCTGCTCCCATAGCCAGCGCTGCCAGGAAGGTGCGGGCATCTCCAATCCCCCCGGCAGCGATCACGGGAATCCTGAGCACCTTCGTCGCCATGCTGACGCTGGTCAAGGTGCTCAGATGAAGGGGGGATTTTTCGCCCTCGCCTTCGATTCCCACAATCACCACTGCATCCGCACCGTGACGCTCGGCTGCCTGAGCATGCTTCAGGGTGCCCACTTTGTGAATCCAGGGTATCCCTGCCTCTTTGATGTGCTTTCCATGTTCTTGGGCGTTGTAGGCGGAGGTGAATATTCCCGCTACCCTTTCCTCTATGGCCACCTCACGTAGCTCGTTGATACGGGGATGGCCTATGAGCGACAGGTTCACCCCAAAGGGCCGGTCCGTCATCGACCTGGCCTTGCGTATGTCCTTTCGTAGCTTCTCCGGGGTATTCAGCGCGGTGGCGGTGATGATTCCAAAACCACCTGCCTCAGAGACGGGGGCTGCCAGGACAGCCCTGCCAAATCCACCGAATGCACCCTGGATGATAGGATACTTACAACCCAATAGCTCAGTGACCTTGGTTCTCCATTCCATGTCGCCACGCCTCCTCGTTCTGGCTAGGCTCCCAGCTACCAGCTTCTTGGCAGCCCCAGCCCAAGCGTGCAGATGAGGTTTCTCATGATCTCCGAAGTGCCCCCAGCCATGTTCAGGCCGGGGCACAACTGATATTCCTTTTCGAATCTGCCCTGCATCGGCGCCCATCTGGACTCCTTCACCTGCCCGTAGAGTCCCATGATCTCGCTGCCGGCATAGGTGAAGCGCTGCACCAGCTCAGTAGCGAGGACCTTTGCGGCTGCCGCCAGGGGGGCAGCCATTACTAGGCCGCTTTTGATCTGACTCCAGACTATGGAGTAAGAAAAAGCTCGACCTGCTTCGATATCAATCGCTAGCTGGGCCAGTCGATGGCGGACGAGCGGGTTCTTGGCCAGGACCTCGCCATCCCGCTTTGACCCCTTGCAAAACTCAACCAGCTCCTCTAACTCTCGCCTTAGAAAGGAAAACAGCTCAATCATGGAGCGCTCGAAATTTGAAGTCATTTGGGAAGCTATCCAACCCTGGTTCTCCTCGCCCACCCGGTTGCGTGCCGGGACGCGAACATCATCGAGGAAGACCTCGTTGAAAAGGTGCGAATATTCCAGGTTGAGGGTGGGCCTGATAGTAATGCCCGGGGTCTTCATATCGACCAGGAAGAAGGAAAGCCCCCGGCTTCTTTTCTCCTCAGGGTTCGTCCTGGCGAGCATAAAACCCCACTCGGCGCGGTGACCACCGCTGCACCATGTCTTCTGACCGTTAACAACGTAATCGTCACCGTCCCTTACGGCCCTGGTGGTGAGGGAAGCCAGATCGGAGCCAGCGCTGGGCTCGCTCCACAATTGAGTCCAGAAAAGCTCCCCCCGCGCTATGGGAGGCAGGTGCTCCCTCTTTTGCTCATCGTTTGCGCTGAAAAGGAGGGTGGGGGCCAGCAGGGCTATGCCCCAGTGATCGACCCCTGCCCCCCTGTGGTAGCCCATGACGTCATTGAAGATGAACTGCTCTATAAGGGACGCCTCCTGACCACCATATTCCCTGGGCCAGGGACGGGAGAGCCAGCCCTTTGCTGCCAGCTTCTTCGCCATCTGCTTGTGGAACTCAAAGCACGCGTCCACACCGACCATGGCCTCCATGTATGTTCCCCATTCGGGCGGGGCGTTCTTCATCTCTCCCCTGAAGAAGTCATCGAATTCCTTTCTTAACGCTTCCTCTTCCGGGGTAAATCGAAAATCCATTCCTGGCTCCTCTCTGGCTGCCGTCTTGCTCCCCTTCAATTTGTTCGGAGAATAGAGTTTAATCCGTTCGCCCTGAGCCTGTCGAAGGGCCGTTCATGGTTCGACAAGCTCACCACGAACGGCATCTGGCATATCAATTTCCATCATTCGTTGGCAGGCAACCGCCCGTGAGGGCTTACTCTATGATTATATCTTCAACTAGGGAGCGGAGAAGTCCCCAAGCTCATGTATCCTCTCGCCTATCTCGTTTACGGTCCACCTTCTACCTATATCAATGGACTTGGCAATGTGCCAGGGTTGGAACGACTCAAGTTTACCTCCCCTGATGGATATAACCCTACCCGTTATGTTTTGGGCTTGATCGCTGGCCAGGTAAACAACAAGCGGGGAGACGTTCTCTGTGGCGAACTCATCGAACTGACCCTCAACGCTCGGCGGAGGTAGGCTGACCTCCGTCATCCTCGTCCTGGCCATAGGGGCGATGGCATTGCAGGTCACCTTGTATCTTTCCATTTCCATGGCCCATATTATGGTCAGGGCGGCAATGCCTGCCTTGGCTGCCCCATAATTAGCCTGCCCCACATTTCCCAGCAGACCGGAATGGGAGGAGGTGTTTATTATCCGCCCGTTTCCCAATTTTCCTTCCTTGCTCTGCTCCCTGAAGTAACCACAAGCCCATCTGCCGCAGTTAAAGGTTCCCTTGAGATGGACTGCGACAACCGCATCCCAATCCTCCTCAGACATATTGAAGGAGATCCTGTCTCTCACGAAACCCGCATTGTTGACCAGAATGTCAAGCTTGCCGAAGTTATCGATGGCACAATCTATGATCCTCTTAGCTCCCTGGAAATCAGCTACGCTCTCGTAGTTGGCCACCGCAACTCCGCCCGCGTCCTTGATCTCTTTGACTACGTTGTCGGCAGGGTCGGAGGACTCCCCCGTGCCATCCGATTCCGCTCCGAGGTCATTGACAACCACCTTCGCCCCTTCTTGAGCCAGTAACAAGGCATGGCTTCTTCCCAGACCTCTTCCTGCCCCTGTCACTACCGCGACCTTACCCTCTAACACTCCCATCCTTTTCACCTCCTCCTCTATTCTTGAGATTTCTAAGATTGTTATCTATTCGGCCTTATACTTTCCGATCTCCAGGCCCGGCACAAGGTCCATGCCGATGTGTCCCTCTCTCTCCAGTTCAGCATACTCTTCATCGGTGACGCCCAGAATTTTCTTGTATACATATTCATTATGCTCACCCAAACAGGGAGCGGGACGCCGGAAGCGGTTGGGGGTCTTGGACATCCTGTAGGGCAGCCCGGGATATCGGTGGGTGCCGCACTCGGGATGAGTAACCTCCTCAAAGAAACCTCGATTTTTCATTTGGGGGTCGTTGTAGGCATCGTCTGGATGTTCAACTGGACCGGCAGCAACCCCTTCCTTTTGTAACATGTACATTACCGCGAAATGGTCATGCTGGCTGGTCCAATCCTCAATGTGTTTGTCCAGCTCATCGTGGTTACGCCACCGTCTCAGGGCATTGGAGAACCTTTCCTCCCTGGTCCAATCGGGATTGCCCATAGCGCGGCAAAAGCCACCCCACTCTTCATCATTGCGGATGGTGATGTTGA
>Ga0209979_1000734_pt1 | contig 41065 bp, 41 predicted proteins | sample AnhtaG_FD_183114 | JGI IMG/M metagenome (GOLD analysis project Ga0209979, IMG submission 183114) | Deep subsurface microbial communities from Anholt, Denmark to uncover new lineages of life (NeLLi) - Anholt_01485 metaG (SPAdes) (version 2) | ecosystem: Environmental > Aquatic > Marine > Oceanic...
CAGTTGCTTCTTATACCCCCCTCCACATGCTCAAAATATAATCAGAGTCTTTCATCTACAAACAACTGCGCATCGCGTGGGTTATTTTTAACGAGCACAAATGGGTCAGTTTTAATTAGCGGCAAGGCCTAAAGTGTCTTAAAGTGCTTTTTTGGGGCCCAAAAAGGAGCATTCAAGGGCAAAACACCTTATGAAGCATTGAGATGTATGTTAGAATAATTAAGAAATTATCCGAGAGGGTATGAAATATTACACAAGTAATAAAAAACCATATTTGTCAGGAAAAATGGCAAGAAAGGGAGGTATAGTGTGAGTGAGAAACAATTCAGGCAATTTAAAGGATTAGATTCTGATTTTTTGTATGAACTTAAAGAAGGAAAATTACATTCTATCTTAAAATTTGAGCGCAAACACAGAAAATCCTTTATGGTGGAAATTAGAAACAACTTTTTGGATCTTTATTTCTTAGGCCATGGCATCGAAGTAAAAAGGAAAAGTGGAATCTATTATCTTATTGCTTCAAAGAGATTTGATCCAAAACCACTCTTGTCTCCTGAATTAGAAAAGTTTGTCCAGGATTATGGCCGTAATAGATGGCAGATATCTTTTGATGATATAGAAAAAGAGGATTCCAACAGTTTTAATTCAATTATGACTTCGATAATATCGAAAATAGTCGCACATAAAAAAGGAGATATTTCAGAAGGTGTAAGTGAAATCAACCATTTTATAGACAATAGGGCTATAGGGAAAAATGGGATTCTGATTATTGATCGACAGGTCGTCTATCCTGGCAGTAAAAAAGGTAGGATCGATCTTTTAGGCCTTAAAAGATTAAATAACGGCAAATTCACTTTTGTGGTGTTGGAGTTAAAGAACAAGAACAATTCAGATATAGCAAATGTTTTTACTAATCAAGTTAAGAGATATATAGATCTTGTTTATGATAAGTATGAAGACTTCAAATCAACATATGAAAAAGTGTTGAAACAAAAAATCAAGCTTAGATTATTGAGGCGAATCGAATATAACATTGCTTCAAAAAATGAGATTTCAAAAAGAGATATTGAGGGTATAGTCATTCTCGACAATTACAATATTAAAAGCGATCTGAAAGATGATGGCCTGTTGCAAAGGGCGCTTAAAGATTGGGCAAACCTTGGGGATAGATACAATGCGAAGCTGTTTTTAAAAACTAATGTACTTGACAGCACATTCTTTATGGACTACCTAGAAACAGAATATCTGATAAAAAAATATAAAAGAAATAACTGACGATTATCGGTTTTGTTTCATAACTAGCATTCGCAGATAAGCGACAATTGGAACTTCAGGCAAATAATTTTGGTGGGCTTTTGCTAGTTCCTCAGAAGGAGTTGGCAAAACATTTTGAGCTGCAGCTAAAGAGCTTAATGAGAAGCTCGAAAATGGGAAGATTCGAGGGATTGGCAAGAGCTGATTATGTTGATTTTACACTTAAAATAAGTAAGTCCTCAATAATTGGAGGTAGATTATATTTGTTACTAATCACTGGATTCCTGCTCCCCGCTTTCGCGGGGACAAGTTTACACCTGCGAAGCTTGTGCCCGCGAAGGCGGGTAGCAGGTGCAGGAATGACAGATACTTACACTCAATCGTCATTCCCACGGAGGCGGGAATTCATAGCTACTACCCAAACTTATTGAGAAGTTACGAAAAATGAACCTTATATTTTTTAGTAAAACCTTCTACCAAACCATGTTTATGTTCATAAACTCTTTTGACGATATCAGAAGTAACGCCTGTATATAAAGTGCCATTTCGTTTACTACAAAGGATATAAACGTAAAACTTTTTCATATTTCTGGATTCCCGCATTCGCGGGAATGACAAAAATAAGTCTCTTATATTATTTTGCAACTTTTTGGGAGATGAACCAAAAAAAATACAATAAAAAAATTTCTATATGAGATCGTGTACAAAGTACTATTCATCTTTTTTGGCCCAATACTATGATATGCATGGTTAATCATTACTTGTCAACTTTTTCAAGAAAATGTCACTTTTTGTCACATTATGTCGCATTAAGATGTCGATTGTGGTACGAAAATTCTAGCCTATGGATGATTCACATTTTGGGGATAAGCTAGAATTATACAATTCAAAACGTCTATCTCAATGATGTGTTAATTCGTTTCAAAAACGTCATTTCAATCATTGGGAGGCTAAGGCTTTCTGATACTATGATTCCTCTCGTCTTAATTGTTTATTAAATACCCATCTAAAAAAATATAATTTTTATATGAGTATCAGAAAAGATTATCAGATCACTTTTTCCATTTTTGTTTATATCTTTGATCATATAATTTTTAATATTCTTTATTTCAAAATTGAATTTAGGACTTTTTGAGTATCCTTTATCTAAATCAATTAAAGGAAAAATTTTTAATTTATCTTTATCTATAAGCAACATATCATTTTTTCCATCTCCATTAAAATCTCCAGAAAGATTTATCGGAATTCCTAACATAAAGCTTATTTTAATTTTCTTAAGCATTACTTTTCTCGAAAAACCAATGCCTTCTTTAAATGGAAAAGCCCAAATTTCAACATCTAATCCTTTTTGTAAATATTTATTAAGTATTGAACCAAAAGAGAAACCTCTTGAAATTGGACGAACTAAAATTAAATCTTTCTTATTATCTCCATTAATATCTACTAATATATTATTTAACAATGGAAAATATTTGGTTTCAAGAGATTGCAATGGTTCATTTGAGTAGCTTCCATCTTTATTTGCAAGATATAAAGATAGAGTGCTTTTTTGTCTTTTCACCAAGCCTTCCTCTATTTTTGTCTCAATTTTCAATAAATCAAAAAAGCCATCATTGTTAATATCCACACAAATTGGAGATATCCAAGCACCATGCACATCACTAATGCTGATATCGGGTTCTTTGGAAAAGTGTTTTTTATCATTTAGAAAATGAATTAGATATTTATAAATAATATAATTCCCCTTTGTGGAATTACGTATCTCTACAGGTTTTATTTGTATAAAGTCTTTTCTTAAATCTTTATTAAAATCCATGAATAAATAAGCATTTGAAATTTCAGTAGTGGAAAAGTAAATATATTTCATATTATTTGGCCATTCTCTATCGAAAATTCTTTCTGAACCCTCTCTAATTCTCAATCTTAGCGGAGAATTGGTTATTATTAACCCAGGGAAAACAACATGCTTTTTATATTCATATGGAATTGATTGCATTAGTTTATATTTGTTTTTTTCTTTATAATAGATATAAATTTCTTTCTTTCCCCATAAAATTAACTCTGATATGTTATCTCTATCTAAATCTATTGCGAAATATTCTCTTTTTAAATCTTGCTTACTTTCAAGGTCGTAGATTGTATTTTCTTTCAGCAATAATTTCGGAATAGAATTCCATTTTTCGTCATCCTTTATAAAATATGAAATTCCTTCTTTATGCATAATAAGAATTTCTTTATCTTTTCCATTTATTACATCCCCAATATCAATTGCTCCAGGAAAATCTATTGATAGTTTAACATAGCTAGAAAATATCCCGCCTTTTTTCTGTTCATATATATAGATGCTATTTCCAGAGAAAAATATTAAATCACAGAGTTCATCTCCGTTCATATCTTCCAGGATGATATTTTTAATTAAATTTTTTTCTCTTAATTCTGGCGGAAGATTAAGACTATAAAAAGGGATCTCTTCATTTGCATATAAAACCAATTCACTATTTCTATTTTCTACTGGAAAGAATAAAGTAAAAAAGAAGAGAAAATAAACAAATTTCTTCATTTTACTTAAAAAATTATTCTGATAATAACAGGATTATTTTATTTTCAGCTAACAAAAAAACATCACTTTTTTTATCATTATTAAAATCAATCAATTTAAATCTATTAACATTTATTGGTATTTTTATTTGAACTACTTTTTTAAATTTAAGCCTTTTTTGCTTAAATTCCGTCAAATAAACAAGAATACGTTTTGGGTCTATTCTTATACATAAGTCTTTATTACCGTCGAGATTGAAATCATCTGAAAAATTAAATGGCGTATAGCTTCCAATTTCAGATAAATTTTTATATTTTATTCTAAACGTCATACTAATATCAGGATTTTTTGAAAATCCTTTTCCTTTCAGAAATCTATGGCATCTTAATGTAAATTTAAGAGTATACTTTGTAAGTATTTGAAGGATATCTTCTTTTGATCCCAGTGAGATATCTGACCATATAGAAATAAAGTCTAAGTCACCATCATTATCTATATCAATAAAGGGAGAATTTTCATCAATTATAATTGTCTTAAAGAAATAATCAGGCTTGGACTTGAATTTATTATTAGTTTTTAAAAACATGAAATACTTTGCATAGGGAAAAAAATTGAGATCTTTCGAAAAGGGATCTCTAAACTCTATTAAAACTTTATCTAATATTCCATCTCCATTAATATCAAGAAAAATTTCTTGCTCATTTTCTTCTAAAAAAGGAACTTTCATTATTTCTTGATGATCTTCCTCATATGGCAAATTTGATTTCTTAAAATTTATTAAGCTATTTATATCTTCTGAAATTAAATCCAAGACTTCATTCTCATTAACATTCTGAAAGAAAATTATATTTTTAGTTGAAATTTCGGGGCGGCAAAAATATCTTTTATCATTAATTTCACTTATAAAAGTCTCGCTCGGCCATATTCTGCTATTTAGAGAAATATTCTCTAATTTATATGTGATATCAATTTTATTTTTTGAAATTACTCCAGAATTATCTAAATAATATAGATAAAATCGATTATCATGAAAAAAAACTATTTCATCTAATCCATCATTATTGATGTCAAAAACAAAATCAGATAATACAGGTCCCCATTTATAAAAGGATTTTTCTATCTTTTGGGAGATTAAGAAACTTGAATTTTCTTTGTAATGGTTATTTTCTAAATAAAAATACTTAACACCCTTTTCTGACAAACCTAAAATTTCAAGACCCGGATATATCGGATTTATGTTGCCTATATCAATAATTTCGCCTAATTTCTTAAAATAAATACGGTCATTTGGAGCTTTATTAAAACCATTTTTTGTCTGGATATAAATGTAGACATATCTTCCAGAGAGTATCAAAATATCAAGCAAGCCATCTTCATTTAAATCCGCGATTACTGCGTCAGAAACAGTTTCGGGAAAATTTATCTCCGTATGAGTCCAATCAAGTCCAAAGGATATGCTGCTAAATACTAGTATGGAAATGATTAATACTATGATTATTTTTATTCTCAATATTTATAATCTTTCTTTGAAAAAATTAAATATCCAATACAAAGAAAGACAATTATCCAGCCTCCTGATATTCCAATACAGTAAAATATTTTTGGTGTCCAGTCTATTCCGAATCCTTCTATAAGATCCTGTGCAAACTCAAAAGGTGTCTCAATATAAGACTGAAAGAGAAAAGAAGATAAGTTTAGTCTTTCTTTTACTATATCCAAAAAAATAATACTTCCAACGCTTAATCCTATCGCCATACCTACGTTATTAATTAATATCGAAATCATTAATCCATAACAAATAAGGGCAAATATCGGAAATAATAATATTAAATAACAATATAGGAAATTACTCAATATCTCCCACTGTGTAAATAAAACTATCCCCCTTTCTACAAGGTCTCCATAGCTAAAAATGATTTTCCCAACGACAAAAGCACTTAGTATAATAGTTGTTAACAATATAATAGAAAAAATCATTGCTGTAATTAGTTTTGCTAAAAAAAAATCTAACCTAGAAACAGGATTTATAAGCATCATTTGGATAGTACCAAAGGAAGTTTCGTTTGAAATTAACATTGATGAAAATATTAAGATTAAAACAGCTCCGATCATACTTATTGCTGTCCTTGAAGAAATTAACATAAATAAATAGCCAGATCCTGCATCTGAGTTTTCAGGAAGAACATAACCTATCCCAATTCCGCTAATAATGACCACTACAATTACACAAATGATAGATAAATAAATGAACTTTTGGTGTAACATTTTATAGATTTCATTTTGAATTAGTTTTTTGATTCTATCTACCATATTCTTATGTTACGCTTTTAGCTCAAGAAATATTTCTTGGAGGGTTCTCTTTACAGGTAGGATTCTCAAGACATCATAACCTTTTTCGACAAGATATCTATTAAGTTTTGCAGAATTAATACTAGTAAGGACTACTTTTAATGAATTTGAATTAAGTATTTCGACTTGATTGACACCTCTTAATTGCTTAATAGCAGAAAAGGCATCGTTAATGGGTATAACATCGATAATTAACACATCCTCTTTTGGCTTTAAAAGTTTGCTTACTAGCTCACAAAATATCATCTTTCCATTATCTATCAATAGAACCCTATCACATATAGTTTCTATATCATGAAGCAAATTGCTTGATATCAAAACTGAAATTTCCTCTGTTTTTGCTAGATTGGAAATTAAATCGAGTATCGTTTTGGCCCCTTTTGGATCTAGTCCATTTGTTGGTTCGTCTAAAATAAGCATTTTAGGATTACTCAACAAGGCAGAGGCAATGCTTAATCTCCTCCTCATCCCCAACGAATAACTTTTTGCCTTTTGATTTGCTTGCTTAATTAATTCCACTTTTTCTAAGGCTTCATATATATCTGTTTTTTTTACTTTTTTAGTTCTATTAAATAAATTCAAATTATCTATCCCAGAGAGATAATCATAAAAACTTGGATTCTCAACTGAAATCCCCAAATTTCTTATTGCTTTTATAAAATTTTTCCCTATATCGCAGCCAAAAATTTCAACACTTCCTTTATCTGGCCTTATTAATCCTGTTATTATTCCCAAAGTAGTACTCTTTCCAGCTCCATTTGGACCCAGTAATCCAAAAACTTCTCCTGATTTGACTTCAAAGCTTAAATCATCTATAGCTTTTATTTTTCCGAAATTTTTTTTGATTTTATTGACCTTTAGGACCACATTGTTTTGTAAATAATTGTTCATTTTTTGGATTATCTGGGTGTTAATAATTGATATGATGGTAGGGGTGAAATCAAGATCAATTTGATCGATATGAAAAGTCTGCAAAAAGCATCTTTGGCTATATTTAACATTAAGAATTTACGTAATTAAACTTCATATCTTCGATTCGATCTCAATATTTAATGGAATAAGTCTTCAAAATAAGATGATAGATATCTTATCTATAGTTCTAGAAATGAAATATTCTTTATTAGTTTAGATAAATGTTCAGAGAGAGTTAATATTTTATCAGCAGCTATTCAAATTAACTTCTATCTAGATTCTATTTTACATCAATTTCCACCGGATAATCTACATAAGCTTTGACTTCTGAACCAGCTGGAATAACTCCATGTTCTCCTTTAATTAAGAACAATCCAAGTATACAAAGAATAAGGCCAACTAAAAGCGCAGTTGTTTGTTTACCCTTTCCTTCTCTTGTAATAGTAGCCCTTATGGACACGTCTTGACCATCTACTGCTGTAACGCTTCTTACGACAACTGATATCTTTCCTGGTTTTCCAATTACACCTTTTCCCTCTACAGAAGCTACTTCTCCTCTGGCATGGGTCCCTGCTTCTACTACAATTTTACCGTTTACTTTTACATCACGAATAACAACAAAATCAACTGGATCTCCAACTCTTGCAAAGTTAGAATCTAAGGATTTTTCTAGGGAGAGTATTACAGGAATTCCTTCTCTTAAAGTGACTTTTTCAGCAAGAGCTGCTACAGCATAATTAAAGGAAAAAATAAACATTGTCCAAAAAGAAAAGAATAATCCCAATGAAAATAATGTTTTTGATTTACGAATCGCCATTTTTACACTCCTTGCTATTATTTTTATTTAAGGCTATGTACAATATTTATTTATCAGTTTTTATTACCTCCTTCTTAAAGAATTTTTGTATAAAATCTACTGATCTAAAATACAACGGAAATAGTATTAAGCCTGAACCAACTCCACAAGAAAATCCTGTAATGAATCTAAGCAAGTTATTGCTTTGTCTTATTCCTTTTAACTGTGTAATTCCATCAATTAGTATAGGAAGAATTAAAATGATGGAAATTTTCCAGTAATTCTTTCTAATCCCTTTTGTTCCTAGATATATTCCAATTAAAAATAATCCTAAAAAAATCCCGAAACATCGACTGCACAAACCCATATTGCTGCCAAAAATCCAAAAACATCTTGAAGGTAGTTGATGGCAAATATTTCTCAAAGCTGAATAAAAATAATAAGATTCCCCAACCATCCTTGACTCCAAAAAAGGAGCTAAAATGCTATCAATCAGAATGAGAAACAAAATTATATATATAGGGAAAGCAATCTTCCAAAGTTTGATTTCTCTCGTAATTATGTTATTTCCCTTTTCATTTGATATTTTGTTACTATATATCTTTTTTATTTAATAACAATAACGAGAAAGATGCAATACTCTCTCAAATTTACTCTAGAAATATATCAGTAAGCTACAATCTAAAGTAAAGAAAAAATTCTGATCTGACCACTCCACTTCAGTTATATTGTAAGAGATACCCAAAGCTCCACTTATGCCAATCATACCCATTTTTATCTCTAATCCTCCGAGCAAAGAAGGACCCCACAAGGTTTTTTGATCTGTATCCAAATAGAAGCCGGAGTACCAATCCCAATCAAAAAACTGGTATGCTTCAACTCCAATTCCTCCAAATTGAAGGTCAAGGTAAAGATAAATTGGATCTGCATCTAAAGGAAGATAGTATTTTAGCCCACCACTAAAAAGCACTGTATTACTTACCCAATCATATTCTGAGTAGAAAAGAGAAACAGGGAAATAGCCCACACCACCATGGAATGCAAATCCAGATTTTGTATTTAGCTGAATAAATCCACCGAATCCACCGTGAGATTGGCCATACCCAATGCCTAATACTATCGGCTTAAATCGTTCAATTTCACTTCTTGTTTTTACTTGTATTGGCTTCATCTCTGTTTCTCGAGAAGGTTTCTTAATTTTGGGTTCTTCTTTTATTTTTTGGGAAGAAATAATTTTCTTTGTTTGATGAAGAGCAACTTGTGACTTTTCTTCTTTTTTTAACTTATTTTTTTCCTCTTCTGCAGTTTCTAGAGGTTCTAATAATTCAACTTTGGATGCCTTTATAAAACCAGTAACTACTCCTCCCCACTTCTCGGATTTAAAGAATACATTAAGCCAATTCCCTTTTATTTCTCCAGAACCATATAGACTGAGAATCGTCCCTTTTTCTAATGTTTCGACTAGATAGCTATATTCACTTGCCTCAAGATAAACATTGGCCTTTTCAGCTATAACCCTGACTTTTTTGCTTTGAGAAAATGATAATGAAACGAAAAAAAATAAAAATAAGGAGATTAAGGCTAAAATATGCTTGGTTTTTATCATTATCCCCTCCTTTTTAGTATTTTAGGTATGAATATACCTCATTTACATAAATTATTATTGGAATAATTAGAGATAAAGATTCATTCTTTTTTTTTAGACCCCATTTTTCTACTGATTTAATCTTGGATTAGTTTTTTTTCATATTAGACTTCAATCTAGATATTAATTTAATATTAGTCAAGGGTTTTCAAGGAAATGTCACATAATGTCACACTTTGTCACATTATGTCACATCAAATTCGACCTGACTATGGATGGTTCGAATTTTGGGGTCAGTTGATATTTTATTAACTACAGCAATGTAAATTGAAGAAAATTAGTTAACTAACAGATGATCTCTTCCTAGAACCAAATCTTCACTGGACAATGATCAGAAATATTGTTCTTCCAATTTAAATTTACTTCTTGATAACGAGAGAATCTAAAATCAACCTTTGAGCCAGGCGTAAAAGTTGATGGAGCAGCAGTAACAGCGTCACCTTCAAAATGAATAAGATTTGATTTTTTTGGAAGTATTTCACCTGAATTACTAAGTTTTTTGTAACCTATACCTTTACGTTCAATATGAGGTTTTTTATTTGGATCTGCAGCAGCTGCAGCATCAACTCTTCTCTCTAATTCTTCAGATACTAAAATGTAATCAATCTGGGAAACACGATTTTTACTCCTCCAGTAATAAGTCCAACAATCATCATTTTGACGATACTTTTTAATAATATTTTTCAAAAGGTTTGATGTCATAAGTGGATTTAGCCAGGGACTCTCTGGAGTATCATTAAAGTCTCCGATAGCCGCATATAGAGCACTATTGTGCTGGCCATGAAATCTTTGTGTCACAAATTTTATAACTTCATCGGCCTGCTTTTTTCTTTTCTCGTGGCTCTCAAGAACTCTAGCATTATACTCAGTATCGGTCTCACTTTCTTTTCTTATCACGAGCTTAGACTTTAGATGATTAAGAAAAAGTGTCAGAACAGAGCCATCGCTGAGTTCAATTTCCGCTTCAAGACAATCCCGGCTGAAAATAAGTTTCCCGCCATCTTTATCGTCAATATGGCTTCTTATCTGGCGAATACGAATAAATAGGGACACATCCTATTTTTCATGCTTTATGCTTTTTCATGCTTTATGCTCTTTTGGGGTCGGACCGCACGAAATCTTTGAATTTTCAGGAGTTAAACTGAAAACCGGCGTCAAAATCTGCCTTAAAACAATGGTTTTAGTGGCAAAAATGTACATTTAAGCAGATCATCCGATGTTATTTTTGTAGTTTTCGTCTTAAAGTGCTTTTTTGGGGCCCAAAAAGGCGCTTTTAAGGCAATATATAACCCCTTATTATGTAAGTTCTCAATAAGTGTGGGTAGATTATATTTGTGACTAATCACTGGATTCCTGCTTTCGCAGGAATGACAGACACTTACACTCAATCGTCATTCCCGTGGAGGCGGGAATCCATAGCTACTACCCACACTTATTGAGAAGTTACCTTATTATGTGCTATCTTTCCTGATATCTATAAGTTAGACTAGTCCGACCCCCTTTTCCCTTTTTCCCTTTTCCCTTTTTAATATCCCTCTACTAAGATACCCCAGATTTTTAGAGGGAAATGCTTACTGATCCTGGTAAAATCTGTATCATTGTGTAGCAAGAACAGGTCATTTTCAATAGCTACCCTGGCAATAAGGCAGTCTATTGTACTTTTTACTGTTATGCCTTTATGCCGCAATTTCAAATACATTTTTGCTGCTTCTGCATATGATTCCCGGCCATTTTTCAACTCATAGAATATTTGAGTATCCAGGTATTTTTTTAAGACTTTATAATCCTTTTCAGCCTTACTACCCTGGAGAACTTCTAGATAAATGTGACTATTAATCCCAAATGGAATCCCTTTTTCCTGAATAAAATGAAATTTTTCAATCTCTTTATTTCTATTACCCTTAAAATAATCGATCAATATCGATGTGTCTACCAAGATCATCATGTCCTCAGCTTCTTATAATCATAATCATCAGCAAATTTAACATGCCCTTTGATCTCTCTTAAATCCTTTCTCTTTCTATTCCTAACGAATTCTTCCAGTGCCTTATGAATTAACTCTTTTTTCGTTTTTATCCTTGATATTTTTAATGCTTCTTCAATCAAATAGTCATCAATAACAACATTTGTGCGCATCTTAATACACCTCCTTATACATATTATTATATGTTTATTGATGTCTGTCAACAAAAAGAATGCATCAAAAATATGCTTGACGTATTACGTTTAGCGTAATATCATATATTATATGCTTTATGATCAAATCATTTGCCTGCCGAGATACTGAAAAGCTATTCAAGGATGAACAAGTTCGTCGTTTTCAGTCGTTTGAGCGGCAGGCGAGAAAAAGGCTTATGGTTCTTCATGCTGCTCCAAGTCTCAAAGCGTTAATGCTTAACCCGGGTAATAAATTTCATGCTTTAAAGGGCGATCGAAAAAGACAATACGCCATTAGCATAAACAATCAGTGGAGAGTTTGTTTTGAGTGGCATGAAGGCAATGCATACAATGTGCAAATAACCGATTATCACTGAGGTGCTATGATGAGTACGAAAAAACTACTTGATCCTATTAGGCCAGGTGAAATCCTGCGTGAGGATTTTATGGAGCCCTTAAGCATCAGTATAAATCAGCTTTCAAGAGATCTTGCTGTTCCTCCGAACAGAATAAGTGAGATTGTGAATGGCAAACGAGCCATAACAGCTGATACCGCTTTAAGATTACAGCGATATTTTAAGGTTGAAGCGCAATTTTGGCTTAATTTGCAGTCTGAATATGACTTAAGAATCATGAAACGAAAAATCTGGAATGACATTCAACGACGAATTATTCCCTTACAAAATCCTTGATAAGAGCTCATTCATGAATAATGAAATGCACAGAAGATATTAGTTTGGGTCTAAGAGCTGTAAGAAATCCAAGGGGAGACATCATAGGTTTTCAAATATCAATTTAACATTATGCTCAAGATTTTTACTCTCGATACATTTTGCATTAGTCTCCGTTAGCTGTACCATATATTGATTGACAACTTTGATATCATGATAGTTTTCTAATAGATGGGAGTACATAGATAACTGTAGTGAATACTGATCAAATCGGGAATCTGTTAGCCCTGCACACGCTCGGGTTATTGCTTGTTTCCTTCCGTTATAATCAATTTTCTTTGATGTCTTCCAATCAAATATATTACATTCACCATTGTTTGAATTATATACAAGCAAATCCATAGTACCGGCTACTTCCAATTCTTCACTAAATACGATTACTTCTGGGAAAGCTTTGTCTCCATAGAATTCTATTTCTTGATCAAACCAATTCATTCCGCTTATAGCTTTCGGAAGCACGGGGATTTTTCCAGAGAGAATATAATTTTCTAATTCTTTATGTACTGCTGATCCTTCATCCCTAATATCTTCCCATTCTTGTAAAAGTTCTTCCGCATTATAATCACGATATTTGTATGAATTATTAACAAGCCACCTAGCAATTTTATCTCTTTCAAAAGGTGGAAACTGCTCTTCAATTAAATTGGTTACATTATTAAAACTAATACTTGGGTCATTATCTATAATGTACATGTGATCAGATTTTCGAAGCCGTATATCTGTATTTACCAGGTCTTTGATATTATCGAGTTGCATAACATTTCTCCTTTAAAAAGCATCATGAAAGACGACTATCTCTGTGAAAAAGCAGGATCAGGTACTATTGGAGTATTTCCTCTAATAATTCCCCCGGAGCTCGGATCCAACTCCCATTCCAACAGACAAGATCATTGTTGAAGTCGTCTAAAACATTGACTTTGAAAATTCCTGCTTCTGGATCTGAAAAATCGAACTCCCACGATTCTTTTTTCCCGTCCATTCCGAGACAAACCACAACAAAGTCGTCTTCTTCACATTCAGAAATTCCATATTGTCCATTGCCTGATGTGCCGCAGTAAATTAAATAATTGTTGCCCCAGGGATCCTCCATGGGAAGATCCTCTATATAATACGGAGATAGTGCTTTATAAATCTCGCTGTTTTCATCATATTTCCCCTCTTGATGGGGGAATTCATTAGGATCTGTAATGAAATCAGCTAATGCTGCAGAAATAGCAATTACGTCGGATACTGCAGCCTTATGCTTTTCGGTTTGAATTTGGAATTCAGTTTTTTCGGATTGAAGTGTGTTTGTTGCTGAAATTAGTAGAATTGAAAGAAGTGCGGTTAATGCGATTTTTGTTTTCATTCAACCTCTCCTTTTTTAAGATATTAACAAGTATAAAACATATGTAATGAAAGATTCAATCGCCTAACAGGGTGATTTTAGGGGGTGATTTCCGGAAGCGTTTCCAGGCAAGCTTTTTAAGTATATTAACTGATTCAATCGCAAGTATTTGCACGTCCTCGGGGCGAAATTTGTAGCGATCGTGGTAGTTGGAGTCCTCACACAGGACCTTGATGAGGTTTTCCGGAGTGAAGTCGATTAGATCTGTTCTTGAAGAGTGCGAAGTCCCTAGAGTACGATATATTTTATCCGGGAGCAAAAGCGTGACTTTTTTCATCAATCCCTCCTTCTAATGATATTTATCAGCATATAACAGACCTAATGAAAGATTCAATAGCCTTTCTGGGTGAATATGGGGGTGATTTTCCTGATGTAGAAATTTGACCGCCTCCTCATAGCTATGGTAAAAATTGCAGTAAAAATCAGCTAATAAGTCAGAAAATGAAGGGAGATGGTCGCTGAGCGTCTATAAATGCCTTCCTGGAGTTTATCCTAGAGAGGGAATTGCAGACAAATCCCCGGAGTTTGAAAAGATGGTCTATGAGGCTTTAAAGAAGGCCATCCTCAAAGAATGGTTCGCCTGGCATTCTATGAAATTGCGCACCGCGGATAACAAATTCACGGAAGCAGACTTTGTGATAGCCGATCCAGACCAGGGGAACTCATTCTGGAAGTCAAAGGGGGCCACGTAAGAAAAGAAGACGCCTGGAAATGGTAAACAGAAATACAATGGTAACGGTAAACAGAAATACTATGCCAATGGTAAACAGAAATACCATATTCAGAGTGAACAGAATTCCCTTTTTAGGGGAACTCCTGTAAGGTTTAAAAAAACTTTACAAAAGTGGAAATGAAAAAAGAAAAAATGTACAAACAGATTCAAGATTTAAATCTTAAGCGGTTCAACATTAGCTTTAAATTACATTTCTTTTTTTAAATAGTCTATTTTAATTTCGAAAAGATCAAAAAAACCTTCACGCCCCAAAACTGGACATACGATATTGGCAAATGTAAAACATATATAGGAATCAAATTTCCATCCACCAACACCCAAAACTATATCATGAAGATATGTATCAAATGATTGTCCACCTATTCCCTGTATTTGTTCTATTCTATCATTTTCAACGGTTAGTCCTATTGCTTGACCAAACTCTCCAGGGAAAATAGATACGCCTGCCCCAGAATCTATCAAGGCTTTAAGATCAATATAATTTTCTTCATCGGCCTTGTTAAACAAACGGATGGAAATGTAAGGCTGAAAGATACTTTTTCTCTCCGGAAAAGCGGCGGATGGAGATGCTGATATTTTAACGAATTTTTCTTTAAAGGTAGGGAGCATAACTCATTCTAAAGTCAGGAACCTTCATAAATTCAAATTCCCTATAATCTTTGCCCTTCAGTTTTTCAAAAAGTTGTTTTAAAGTTTTTCCAGCTTCAATTACTTTTTCACCGTCTTTTGATAAAGCTACCCACATATTATCATAGGGCCTTAGAATTTCAGAAAGATCATTATTTTTTTTTAGCTGTTTTGCCATTCGGAAATCTCTCTCGACAAAATTACTTTAAATTTATAATATTCTAGGAGATATTTGTCAAATTCTTTGTTCTTTACATGTTAATACGATTTTCCCTTCATTTTGGTTACAATTAAAAAAATTTGCATGTTTTACATATTTCATCTGGTCAAAGTATTAGTGGGCACAGCATTTTATCCATAATCAATATCTAGGAGATGCAGAAGTGTCATTATAAAAATGGAATCGACCTTCTATAGTTTTTCTGTATTGATCGTGTGATATTTCGAATACACGAAGAGCTTTTTTTATTTTTGGATTTTCTTTCAAAAAATCTTTCATTTGACCTTCTATCTTGTTAGATTCTTTTTTTCTATTCATAGCGTTAGTATTATAACAAATTATTATTAGCTATCCAATCTTAAGAATTTCTTACTTAAGAATTTCTCCCTCATTAACTATCAATATATCTACATAATTATTAGACGCAATATTTTTTATATTTTCTCATTTTAAATCTTTAAATTTAAAACCGGAGCAATTATAAATATAAATATGTAAAAGTAAATAGGGACACATCCTTGGTAAATAGGTAAATAGGGACACATCCTATTTTTCACGCTTCATGCTTTTCTCTCTGGGGTCGGAATTTTGGGTTCAGACCGCACGAAATGTTTGAATTTTTTTGAATAATTTTGAAAACTTTATAGCGAAAAGAAAAGAATTGATGAAAGCGGAATTCAAGTCATTATAATATTCTTGAATAATTGCAGTCATTAGCTGTTTTTTAAAATTGTTTTTACGATCTTCTCTTTGATAACCGGTTTTTATGTAATAACACTTGACATATTGTTGTTTTTTATTATAATGTTGTCCATATGGGCAACAGGAAAAATTGAGGAAACAATGTCAGAAAACAGTAACGTTTTCGATCTGATCAAGAAAAAACTCGAAGAATTGCTCTCTTTAAAAATAATGAACTTCCAGATCGAGCATCAAATTGGTTCATTCCGATGTGATTTTCTCGCAGAAATCAGTTTTAAAAATTGGCACTTCAGCCTTGTTGGGGAAATCATAAAACAACCAAGCTCCTCCGTTTTCAGACGTGCACTTTTCAAATTAAAATCATATGTTTCTCAAAGTCCTAGCTTGGTTCCAATTCTAATAGCAGAATATCTTAGCGAAAAAAGAAGAAAAGAATGCAAAGAAGAAGGCGTAAACTTTCTAGATCTCTCAGGAAATATTTTCCTTCAATATGGAGAGGGTTTATATGTTGAGCGCTCAGGATTCCTCAATCAATTTCCAGAGGTCAGGAAAGGTAGAAGCCCTTTTTCTGACAAAGCTTCCCTCCTCCTTCGCGCGATGTTAAAAAAGAAAAAAGTCTGGGGAGTGAGAGAATTAGCAAATGAAGTTCGTCTAAATCCTGGATATGTGTCCCGAGTGTTCAAGGAGCTTGAAGAGCTTAGATATCTGATGAGGGTCAATTCAAAAGGAAAGCTGAAAAATCAGAAATCAATCCTAGAAGATTGGATTCATCATTATGATTACCTAAAAAACGAATTCATGAAATATTATTGCCAAGCAAAATCTCCTCAAGAAATCATAGGCAAACTAGAAAAATTAAATATCTCTAAAAAAGTTAAATATGCTCTAGGCTTCCATGCTGGCTCTTTTCTCATCTCTCCCCATGCCACCTTCAATGATGTTCACATCTACATTTCTGACAAAGAATCAGGCGCTTTGTTCGAAAACCATCTAAATTTAAGGCCAGTGGATCAGGGTGCAAATGTCATCCTCGTGTCCCCTTATTACAAGCATTCCGTTTTTTATGACATACAGAAGGTAAATACGCTTTGGGTGGTTTCAGATATACAACTATACCTGGACTTGTATCATTATCCACTAAGAGGATTAGAACAGGCAGAGCATCTCTATGAGAAGCGAATTAAAACTATAATTGAATCCGAGGACTTGCACAGTGACGGATGATTTCAAAAAAGGATTCTTCACTACACTGGTCATACTGAAGGATTATATCCCGGATATTGTAATCGTAGGTGGATGGGCTCCGTTTATTTACTACCACTACCTTCTCCCCAACAAAAATTTAAATCCACTAAGAACAAAAGACATAGATATAGTTGTTCCTCCAAAACTCAAAAAAATTGCGGATAAAACAATAGACGAACTTTTAATTACTGCTGGATTAATGCCTAATTTCAAATCTCTTCATACACCTCCAGTCATTCATTATGAGGGAAATATTGAAATTGATTTGATCATAAGTCAGCGACCTGAGACGGCTTTCCCGAACATGAATGAAGAACAATTCAAACACTACGTGGTGGGTGTTTTTCAAGAGTTTATGAATAAAATCTCTTCCGTACCAGAATGAATATTTACAAGGATTATGTTAATCAACACATTAGATTATCATTACATATAAAAACTATACTTTGTTGAACCCTTTCAAGGGGAGGAATCATGACAGAGAATGGATCTAAGGCTTTAGCGGCTATCCAAAAACTGCACTCAAAGGATATAGAAGCCTCCAAAACAAGAGATTTTGAAACTCTACTATCCTTATGGACCGAGGACGGTGTTCTTCTCGAACCAGGCAAAAAACCCACGATTGGAATAGAAGCAATAAAGGCCTACATGAATGAGCAGAAAGAAGCCAGCAAGACCTACGTGATAAAAAAATATGAGCATCGATGGGAAGAAATCAAATTTATCGGAGATTTGCCGTTTGAGTGGAGATCTGCGTAGATGGGTTTACAGGAAAGCGGGCATATGCCTACAAAAACGGCAGACAAAATTAATGAGTATTATCTTCAGAAATTCTTATGTGAGCGGATGAGTTCCAAAGAGGGAATGCGGCTTCCTATAAGTTCAGGTAAGAGCATTCGTGTTGATCTAATCTCCTATGAAGTTCCGACTGTGGCCTGCACGTTGAAAACCGAAAGACTGGATATTTTAGGTTATGACCTGGACGACCATTCGCTTGTCGCCTTCGAAATCAAAGGCCCTGATGCGGACCGTCCTGAACTAGAAAACTTGTTTTTCCAGGGATTGGAGCATCGAAACTGGCTAGAACGCAACAAGATGGGAGTTAAATTTCTTTTTGACAGAGATCCGCTAGGTCGTCGCATAAACACGAAAAAACGTGTTCGTCTCATTCTAGGTTTCTGTGATTCTGAGATTCCACATCTTTTTTTAGAACTTCGCAAGCAAGCTGAAAGGGAAGATCAATACTTGAAGATTGATTTTGTGCATATGTTTAAAAATGAAAATGGGGATATAGAATTATTCCTATATGATGAGCGATAAATCCTCCAGGAGACTTGGCGACCGTCGTCGCCTTTCCCCTCGCCTATAACTCGATGCTGAACTTGATAACTTTAGGAAAGAGATTACTAAGGTTGACCCTAGCAAGATTGAGCAGATTGAGGAACTTTTGGCTCCTGAGGAGAGGGAGGAGTACAAGCCTTTGACCCTGGCGTTTGGATGTGATATTTTTATATAATGATTCGACACTATTTGATAATGGACAGGCTGAATTAATAACAATATGGGAGGAGGAACATGTCATTAAGCAAGATAAAAAAAGAGGCGAAAATTCTGTTCTTGGTTATACTGCTTGTATGCTTCTTGTTGCAGGTGGAATTACATGCTGCTGAACAGGCCGGCCCTGATTGGAGCAAAGGCGTGGTGGAATACGCTATGCTTGAGGGGCACAAACAGGGAATAGTATCCGCGGTTTTCAGCCCGGATGGAAAGTACCTGACATTGGCTAATAGGGATTTCCATGCAAACATCTGGAATGTCTCCTCTGGAAAGTCGCTTGCATTGCTAGAGGAATTTAATGAATGGCCCCGTTGCGTAGCCTTCAGTCCCGACAGTCAATTTCTTGCAACCGGCGACTATGGGAAAGTAAGAGTATGGAAGGTTCCCTCAGGTGAATCATTTTCCGTATTTGAAGAAGCCGGGGCACTCTTTGCCTTCAGCCCTGATGGAAAGTATCTCGCGACTGGGGAGCGGAAAGCAGGTGGGGCCAAAGCAAGCTTGTGGGAGGTTCCTTCCGGAAAACTTGTCCGCACCTTCGAAGGGCACAAGGACTGGGTTTCGAAGCTTGCCTTCAGTCCTGACGGACGGTTCCTGGCCACAGGGAGCGCCGATGAATTTACGATGTGGAATACTGAAACCGGCAAAAAACTGCAGACAATCACCGCCCATACAAAGGGCTTGACCTGTATTGCTTTCAGTCCCGATGGCACCTGCCTGGTTACTACCAGCATGGACAACACAGCCAAGTTGTGGAGGATTAAGGAATAAGATAAATCTAATAACACCTTTTGCGCCTTCCATAGTTATAAATGGGGTCCGTAAAAATTTGGATTTGGTCTTTTTCTCTAGTTTGGCTGTTATGAATCATTGATAACAATTAAGTAAGCTGATATCTTTCCTTAAATATGAGCCTTAGAAGTCCCATTTGACCATAAAAATCATGCCTCTAAGATGATCCAGGCCTCATTGACACAGATAGTTCACTAAGAAGTGTTTTCTTAGAGCAATGGTTTTGGATATAAAATTGCTAGTTTAAGACTAAAAATAAGGCGGATTTGAAGGATGTCTTTATTTATTCAACAAGTTACATAAGCCAAACTACAGTATTGTATTTTCACAGCGATAAATAGGCTTAAACGAGATTTTTAAGAGGGGAAATCGCCTTTTAGACAGAGATATGTGTGCGAGCGATTGAGAAAAACAATATCCATTCTTCGTCTATATGAGTTGAAAATTATATTCAATGCATTACTTTTTAAGTCCAAACAAAAATATGAAATTCTGTTTGACATATTCCTCATAGTGTTGTATATTTATTACAACAGTTGAGAGGAGGCAATCAAATATGAAACCAAAAGCATTTTTTGGTGAATTTTTTAAGGCCAAAAGGATTGAAATGCAGTTAACTTTAAGAGAATTTTGCAAGACTCATAATCTTGATCCAGGCAATATTAGTAAGATGGAAAGAGGCTTACTTAAACCTCCAAGTTCAAAGGAGAAACTTGAAGAATATGCTTCATATTTAGGAATAAAGAGAGGTACAGATGATTGGTATGAGCTTTTTGATCTTGCAGCTGCTTGTAGAGGTGAAATTCCTGAAGAAATTTTAGAAGATGAAAAATTGATTAAAAATCTCCCTCTGATTTTTAGAACTATTAGAGGGAAAAAAGTTTCACAGAAGCTTTTAGATGAACTTTCAGAAAAAATAAGAAGGACTTAATTGGCGACTAAAAACAGAAAAGTCAAATTTCTTTCCTACGATCAAATAAGTGAAGAGGCCAATAGGATTAGAAATGATTTTAAATATGAATCAATCATTCCTGTCCCTATTGAAAAAATAATAGATAATGATATTAAAATAAACATAGTTCCTTTTTTAAATTTATTTAAAACCTTTGAAACCCACGTTCCGCACTTTGAGAGTGTGCATTTTTCGAATTAATCCATCCATAGATGGTCATAATGATACCATCAATTATAAAATTTTTCAGGCAATCCCAAAAGGCGCAGAAGCTTTTTCTGTAATGCAGATAACTTTATCGGGAAAACTGCCTGCTCCTTTGTTCCTTCAAATTCATACCAGCACAAGTCACTGAAGGCCTCAAGAATACGCATAGCTGTAGGCGTCTTTGTCACTCGCCCTTCTGGAAGGAGGGGGAGCTCTGATATTTTCTCCTCGACCATGGATTTACGTACTTGCCTTTCTATAAGAGATGAAGCGGCTATGGCAATGAAGTAGGCATGAATCAATCCGGCTACTCTTTTCGGTTTTTTTAAATAGACTGGGGCTATTTCGTGATCTGTCTTAAGCTGCGAGAATCTTTTTTCCAGATAGGGTTGATACTTGTAGATCAACAAGACTTCTTTTTTCCCAGCAGGGGTTAAATTGGTAAGGAGGGGAAAGACCCCATCTGTTCGACTCTCTCGACGGATGCCTTCCTTATTCCGCATAAACTCCAGCGTAAATACCGGATAGGATATTTTATGTATGGGATCTTTTTCAGACGGCCGTCCGCGCTTCAAATGACGGATAACCACCTGTATCTTTTGGCGGATTTTTACATCGATAAAAGACTGACAGTTATATCTTTGGAGTATGGCCTTGTAGGCTTTGTTGATTGCTCTCCTGTCCTTGAGTTTACGTTTATTGAGTTTTCCTGCCAACTGCACAAGATCAATCTCAGCCTTCTCTATGGATTGGAGTCTTATCTCTTTATCTAGAAGGGCTTTCTGGGAGCTTTTAATCCAAACGATACGGTATCCCTCTTTTGTCTGGGAAGGCCCCTCAGAGGAGGTATAGAACACATCGGGCGGCGAATCCTTACAACGTTTGTTTGGAATCGTAAGGATGTGGTGCCATCTGACTCTTGTTTGGCGTAGTTTTTCTCTAAAGGTTTTATCCTCTCGCCTTGTTCGAGGAAGAACGGTTACGAATTTACCTCCATAACGGGCAATATGGTGCAAATTTGCAACAGTACAGAGCTTACTGTCTGCCACAAAGATGAAATCCTCTTGTCCTAGAAGCTGGCGCAGATTATCTATATTGCTGCGGTGAACGGTATCGTCGGTTCGGTTCCCGCTGTAGATTTGGTGACTTAGGGGTACGGCCCCATCGGAGGTTATATTCAGGCCAAAAACCAACTGGCGAAGATCTGGCCGGTGGTCCTTATTTATCCCATGCGTGATCTTCGGTTCCTTAAACGATGTTTTGTACTGTCCATGTAATGTTACTGTGGTGGTATCGAAATGAATCCGTTCAGTCTCCAGCTCAAATTGTTTAATCATGCGTAAGGCAAGACGGAAGAAAAGGCTGCGGCCATGTTCTGAGGCTAGAGCATCCAGGCTTCTGGCCACACGGTCATCATTTAAAACCTCTTTGTCCGACTCACTCAACCCAAGAGCGGATGCTTCAAATGGTTTGGCCCACTCCGCTATGCGGTAAAGCGGCGCTGGGGAGATAATTAAGTTTTGCACTAACACAGAAAGAGTTTTCCCGTGACTGAGAGCCAGACTACTGCGAGGCAAGCAAGATTGTATGATGCGCTCCAGGTCCATCCTTTCAAGGAAATGACGGATAATAGGACAAGCGCCCAGAAGATGAACTTTGAGAGTCGCCGATCCCGAGGAGGAATGTTTGAAACTTGGGGGTTGTCTGGTATACATAAATATGTTATTATCATACCTGACATGAAAAATCAAGAGGAAAAATTACTCAAACAGTTGAAAAGCCTCAGAGCCGAACACCGCTCTCTCATACGCCTCCTTCTCCGAAAAGATGAGCTGGCCATAGGGACTGTCTACAAGGTGAATAAGCGCTGTGGTTCTCCTTATTGTCATTGCAAAAAAGGACCAGGCCATCCTCATACCTTCTTTATGTTTTCTGAGAAAGGAAAGCGACGCTGTAAGTTTGTTCGCCAATCTGATGTTCCCAGAATGAGGAAAGCTGCAGAGCGCTACAAAAAAAATAGAGATGCTATAAGGCGTTTAAAGTCCATCCATTTGCAGGAAATTAAGATTTTGACGGACTTAATTGCAAAAAGAGGCATTAAGTATCAGTAAGCTATCTTGCTTATTATGATAGGTTTATGTAAGATGAAAATTCGAATTATTGCCCTTAGCAATCTGCGGAATGTAGGTTGAAATTAATGCAATAACTTCTTCCGATTTAAAAACCATCTATATTGATGAATATTTATACATTAACCTAGATCAAGCTTACCGTTTTACTATAGCTCACGAATTAGGTCATATAATCCTCCATCGTGAGTTTTATGAAAGCACTAATATCAAAAATTTAAATGACTGGAAAAATTTTATAATCAATGTGGATGAAGAAGAATATCACTATTTAGAACTCCAAGCTAATAATTTCGCCGGGCATTTTCTTGTTCCTCAAAATCACCTTGATAGGCATTTTAAAGCTCAATTGAAGAACTTGATTAAAGATTCTCAAACTAAATATTTTTCAGGCATAAAAAGGGAAGACTACATCGATTTAATTTTAAGAATTATTTCAAAAAAATTATCTTCTGTTTTCGAAGTATCTTCCCAGGTAATAAGGATTAGGATTGAAAAGAGTAATATGGTAAGACAGATACCATGAAAACTGACAGATTATTCAGGGGAAGGGAATTATCAGGCAGCGGCATTTTACCCATAATCAATATCTAGGAGATGCAGAAGTATCATTATAAAAATGGAATCGACTCTATTTCGTGTGGTTTTCAATTCATGCGGCGATATGGTATAAGTAAAAATGGGAAAGGGAAATGAAAAAAACGCTTTTCCAATCATCAATGGTTTTTACTCTTGTCCTAGCGCTTGTTTTTTGCGTCATCATCATCATTCCGAGCAATGGATACGGACAGAGAGTGTCTCTGTCTCTATCCAAAAATGGTTTCTATCCTTTTCAGAATTCTCTATATCGATCCAGATATAAACCACCCTTCTCCAACGTCGGATCATACACGAGCACCGCTTCGCAGGATCTCATGCTGGATGCAGAAAGAACCTCGGGAACTTCCTTCGGTATCGCCGTCTCCGTGACTAGGATATGGAGTGTTTTATTCCGGGTGGACTGGGCCACGTCCGTTCTCTCCGGCCTTAATGAGCCATACGACTTTTCGCTGGACTATGTATCCCGTTATCCATCGCACATACCCCCACGTAACGTCCACATCGCCAAATCCTATGACTGGCCTGAGACCACGGGAGAACTCAAACATCTCTCCTTCAGCCTCAATACTATGGCGAGGCTCAGGATATTCCAGGAGCTCACTTTGGAACTGAGCGGAGGGCTGACCTATTTCATTCTCAAAGGAGAGGCCTCGAGTCTAGGATTTACATTGTTCTGGCTGGGAGGCCACGACGCGTTTGCTTTGGTGAATAACCAATTGAAGTTCTCCTTCGGCCCGCGGGGAACATTGGGCGGGAACCTGGGTTTGGGAATTGAAATCCCGGTGATCCGGCCAATTTTTATATTTACAGGGGTGCATGTGTTTCTTGCGCCCAAAATAAGGATCATACCGACGCTTGACGAATTTCTCAACAAAGACGAGGTCTGGCTCATTTACTCCCTTTCGGATATCGAGTCTATTTCAGATATCGAGTCATTTATGAATCTGCAGCCTCTGGAGCTCAATCCGGGACAAGTTCAGCTTCATTTGGGAATCAGACTGCGGATCTGACACACAGGTAAAAGCCCCCCGCCGCATTAAAAAATGGTATTAACGCTTGACATTATTATCGCGTTGCGTTAATATTTTATTGTGGTCAGGGATTTTCGATGTAAGGAAACTGAAAATATATTCATTCGTCAATTCTCTCGGAAATTCCCGGCTGATATTCATCGTACTGCCCTTCGCAAATTGGTTTTACTTGATGCCGCAGAATCGCTGGATGACCTGCAAATCCCTCCATCAAACCGCCTGGAGAAGCTGACCGGAAATAGGAAAGGCCAATACAGCATTCGTATTAACGATCAGTGGCGTATATGTTTCGTATGGTCCCGTGGGGACGCGTACAAGGTCGAAATCGCAGATTATCATTATAGGAGAGAGCTATGAGTATATCGAGAATGCTTCCCATCCATCCTGGGGAAGTTCTGTTTGAGGAGTTTCTCAAGCCTATGGGGATCAGTCAGTATCGCCTGGCAAAGGATATTTCTGTTCCGCCTCGAAGAATCAATGAGATTGTGCATGGGAAACGTGCTATCACTGCTGATACAGCTCTTCGTCTATCTGAGTATTTCAGAACTTCCGAGAGGTTTTGGATGAATCTCCAGACAAGATATGATTTGGAGAGAGAAAAAGACCGATTGGGTGATCGTCTTGCAAAGGAAATACATGCAAGGGTGGCATGAAGGCAATGCATACAATGTGCAAATAACCGATTATCACTTAGGTGCTATGATGAGTACGAAAAAACTACTTGATCCTATTAGGCCAGGTGAAATCCTGCGTGAGGATTTTATGGAGCCCTTAAGCATCAGTATAAATCAGCTTTCAAGAGATCTTGCTGTTCCTCCGAACAGAATAAGTGAGATTGTGAATGGCAAACGAGCCATAACAGCTGATACCGCTTTAAGATTACAGCGATATTTTAAGGTTGAAGCGCAATTTTGGCTTAATTTGCAGTCTGAATATGACTTAAGAATCATGAAACGAAAAATCTGGAATGACATTCAACAACGAATTATTCCCTTACAAAATCCTTGATAAGAGCTTATTCATGAGACTACCGTATAACCCTCCGCTTATTGATTTGGGACCTGACCAAGTTTGGGTTTCGGGGACAGGCTTAGTAAAAGTAAAAAGTAAAAAAAGTAAATAGGGACACATCCTATTTTTCATGCTTTATGCTTTGCTTTATGCTTTATGCTTTCGTGGCCTTCCCTTTTTTCCTTTGTTTTCCTTTGGGGTCGGACCGCACAAAGTGTTTGAATTTTCAGGAGTTAATCTGAAAAACGGCCTAAAAATCGGCCTTAAAACAATGGTTTTAGTGGAAAAATGTGCGTTTAAGCAGATCATCAGATGTTATTTTTGCATATTTCGTCTTAACGTGCTTTTTGGGGCCTGGTCGTACGATCTGATTGAATCTTCAGGAGTTAAACTGAAAAACGGCCTCAAAATCGGCCTTAATTAGTCAGAAACTTTGGAGTTTTGCGATGTTTAGTCCCGATTTCATATGCATAGGCTATTTCAAGTAAAATTGGCTCACTCCAGGCCCTTCCGAAAAAAGATATTCCAACAGGTAACTCATCAATATAGCCCATAGGTACTGTAATATTTGGATATCCAGCTTGAGCTGCAGGAGAAGAGCTTCCCAACTGAAAACTGTCGCCATTAATCAAATCGGTTTTCCAGGCAGGGCTTCCTGTTGGGGCTATTATTGCATCCAGATCATGTTCATTCATGACCCTGTCTATTCCTTCTTCCCTACTGCCTTTCATCATTTTGGCTAATGCTTCCTTGTATTCCTCAGAGGTCAAATCTCCCTTTTCCTGGGCCATATCTAGGTATTTCTGGTTGAAATATTTTAATTCTATCGAATCCGATTGATTAAATGCTATAAGTTCTTCAACGCTTTTGATTGGAGCATCAGGTCCCAGGGATTGAAAATATTTATTCAATCCATCTTTGTATTCATATAGCATGACTTCGAATGAATAATCGCCAACCTTATCACTTGATATTTCATCTATCTCAATGATTTCTGCTCCCTGGCTTTTCAGAAAATCTACCGCTTGGTACATCAGCGTATCAACCTTATAATTTATTCCTAAAGGACCTTTGTATAGACCGATTCTCTTACCTTTTAACCCGTCTTCTTTCAAGAATTGCGTGTAATCCCTGTAAAATTTTCCATGGCTTGCCAATGTTTTTTCATCGGCTGAATCTACCCCGACTAATGCCCCCAAACAAATCGCAGCGTCTCTTACCGTCCGTGCCATAGGTCCCGGTGTGTCTTGTGTAAATGAGATGGGAATAACTCCAGAGCGACTTACAAGCCCTACGGTTGGTTTTATTCCCACAATACCATTGCTATGTGAAGGGCAAACAATGGAACCATCGGTTTCAGTACCTATCGCAAGCATTGTAAGATTAGCAGATACAGCTACGGCTGAACCCGAACTTGATCCACAAGGGTTACGACTCAAAACATAGGGATTTTTGGTTTGGCCACCTACACCACTCCAGCCACTTGTAGATAATTGACCCCGAAAATTCGCCCACTCACTTAAATTGGCTTTCCCAATTATAACCGCTCCGGCATCTTTTAGTTGTTTGGCAACATAGCTATCCTTCAACGGGTAAGAATTCATTAATGCTCTGGAACCGGCAGTGGTTGCCATTTTATCATGGGTGTCAATATTGTCTTTTAATACTACAGGGATGCCATGAAGAGGGCCTCTTATTTTTCCCTCGCTCATCTCTATATCCAACTCTTCTGCAACTTGAATAACATCAGGATTTACTTGAATAATAGAGTTAAGCGTGGGCCCACTTTTATCAATCTCCTCAATTCTGTCCAAATAGGCTTGAACCACCTCCTTGATGGTATAAGTACCGTCTTCATATCCCAGTTGAATTTTAGTTATGTCTTGTTCTAGAAATCTAAAACTGTCATATTCTGTAACTTGAGTTTCTCTGGACAGAGGCTGACAAGAAATTTGTAAGAATAATTGAATTATCAAGATAATTTTAATCTTATTCAATAAAGCTTTGCTGTTTATTATTTTCAATTGTTTGTCCATGTCTAATTTATTAATAGCTTACCACAAACATTTGTGTATAAACAATTGTATATATCCACTGATTTGGCGGCAAAAATGTACGTTTAAGCAGATCAGATGTTATTTTTGCAGCTTTATTCTTTAGTTTTAGTCTTAAAGTTCTTTTTTGGGGCCAAAAAGGAGCTTTTAAGGCAAAATATCAGCCCTTCTCGACCCGTGAATAATCCAGGTTAATTTAAAACGTTAGTTGTGCATGCGCGATGTTTAATAATCCCTGTATGGGAACACCATAAGGACAGGATTGTTCGCACCAGCCCGCACAATTGCGGCAGTAATCGGCATTATGAGTTGCGAGTTTTGCATATTTTTCCATAGCGAATTTTTCACTGCATGGGCTTCAAAATAGTGGTTGTAGCGCATTATCGTGTTCACAGGGACATCATGAGGACAGCTGGATTCGCATAGACCGCAGGCATGGCGGCAGTACAATTGACCGAACCCCTCTTCAAAGGCAGCCAATTTATTTTTTTCTGTCTGGTCTAGGCCAGAGCCGGAGAGTTTCAGGAAATTACTGATATCATCAAAATTATTGAAGGCAAGATTCAAGGTATTGACCTTTGGATTATTGAGTACAAACTTCAAAGCGGCTGTTTTGATTTCGCGCGGGTCCTTCAAATTGTTCTTTTGAAGGAAAGATTCCGCTTTTTTTGCCGTCTCTACCATTCGGGACATATAACGCTGGGTTCTTTCGTCTACAGTTTCTCCCTTTTCTTTCATCTGTTCCATGCGTGCCTTCATCTCGAAATATCTGCCCAGTGGATCGGATTTCATGATAGTAGTGGCGATGTTTTTCTTGGCTGCGGCTTCAAGAATTTTTTCTCCAGCTTCTTTTTGAATGAAATTATAGACCAGGAGCAAGATATCAAACCGGCCGTCCTCAACAGCAGCGAGAAGCACTTTTTCCATAGTTTCTCCCTGGCCTTGAAACCGGCTTCCATGATTGGCAACCCCGACAAATCTCACTTTTCCGTCTTTCTTAAGCTGGGCCATTCCTTGATGGAAATTTTCATCTTTGAGTGCCTCGACCGTAGGAGGCCCTTGAAGCATTAAGCAATCGATATAGTCAGCCTGAAGTCGCTGTAAGCATTGCTGGACTTTTTCAATCACCTGTTCTTTGCTGTTGACTCCTCTCATCCGGATTTTTGTGGTTATAAATATGGATTTTCTATCTCGACCTTTGATGGCTTCTGCGATGTTCTTTTCTGCTGCTCCCCTTCCATACCCTTCGGCCGAGTCGATGTAGTTTACTCCCGCATCCAGGACGGCATTCATAACAGGTATCGGATAGACCCGTGCTGTCCCGATCCCGATATCGGACGCTTTGAACCCAGTCCGGCCTAAGGTCCGGTATTCCTTGATCCTGGGATATTTCGTCTCGCTTCCCTGTTCAGCATACAATGGTTTGCCTTAAATAATTGCACCTACACCCGCTACTCCAAGGGTCGAAACTTTAATAAAATCCCTTCTGTGCATACCCTTTCGTTTTTTCATCAATTTTGCTCCTTTAAATTCCTTGTATTTTATATTTTTGACGACATGCATCGATTGTGCTGTCTACTTTTAGACGGTCACTTTAATAGGGACACATCCTATTTTTTATGCTTTCGTGGCCTTCCCTTTGGCCTAGTGTTAATGACAATCCCAAGCATCTCAGCTATTTTTTTCGTAAATTTTCCCGACCCGATCGGCTTTCCTTCATAAGTACGTTTCTTCACCATATCATTCTCTTCTTTTTCGCCTGAGGTATTTAGAAACTTCTCATACTCTTCCCTCTCTACAGGATCTTTCCACACCGGTTCTATAAATCCACTTTTTTTATCAGTTACTTGAAATCTTGCGCTTGACCACATATAGTCCTTGGGCTTTTCAACCATTTTGGCACGAACAGGATTTCGTTCTATGTAACGGCATACTATCCATAAATACGATTCAGAGTCAACAACAGCGGAATGGAATCGACATTCCCAAAGCCTGCCTGTTCTTTTGAATTTTTTGTTAATATGTTGGGTATACCTAAGACTTACTTTTTGCATTGTTTTAGCTAATGAGTTGTCTTGTTGGGGAATCATCAAGATATGAATATGGTTGAGCATAAGACAATAGGCGTTTATTTTACATCCGCACTCTTCACTGTACTTTTTCAATATATCAAGATAATATTTTTTATCTTGATCATCAAAAAATACATCTTGCCTATTATTGCCTCTTTGTACTATATGATGAGGATATTCTTTAACTACTATTCTCGCAACTCGCGGCATGCTTGGATTTTATCAAATATTCTTTCATACATCAACAATAAATGGGATGTGTCCCTATTTTAAAATGGGATGTGTCCCTATTTTAATTATTTTAATTAGTATTGTGCCCCTAGTCAGCGACATAAGCAGCGACATCAGGTCCGACATCAGGGGATGGGACGCAGCACTTTGATTCCAAGTAGGCTAATAAATCCTTCTATTATGCAGAACAATGTAATAAGATTGGATTGTAAATCAATATGATAATCAATATCCCCTTTTGTAAAGTTGATATAATGAGTCTTCACTGGCTATTCCAACAAATGGTTTATCTGAGCCTACTCGTCTTACTCCTGGGTGGATGCGCTATTCCATTATTGGCTAGAACAACTCAACCTGAAGAACAAATAAAACAGGACCCTATGAAAATAGTCTATCACCCCATTGGTATATTCCATACTGAATTAACGCCTCAAACAGGAGCTCCCAGGCAGGGAATCCTTCAGCCTGAAAATAAAGGTACTATTGAAGTGTATCCAGAATATCAGGAGGCATTGCGGGATCTTGAAAAATTTGAATACATCATCGTAATCTATCATATGAATCTTTCTAAAGATTGGTATACTCCAGTTCGACCACCCAGCAGTTCACATGCTTTTGGATTGTTTGCCACAAGATCTCCAAATCGTCCTAACTCTATCGGTTTTAGTGTAATAAAGCTTGATAAGGTTGAAGGTAATATCCTCCATGTAAGAGGCATTGACGCATTTAATAAAACACCTGTTCTGGATATCAAACCCTGGCTTCCTTCCATTGATTGTCCTGGGGGGAAAATAAATCTGGATATTGAGGAAAAACTTGGATTGAAAAAAAAGAAATGAAATCATAGAAAATCGGTACATGTCCCTGATTCCATATCCCTGATTTCATAAATTACATTTGGAGGGAACAATGGTAAAAAGACATCTTAAATTGATAATTATTTTAATATTTAGCCTTGTGCAGCTCACATATGCTGAAAGTAATCCTTCCATTAAAAAACTGAAAAATGAATTATTGAGGATAGTGGATCAGAATAGCCAATTATTGATTGAGGTTAGTGATGCTCTCTGGGAATATGCCGAAATCGCTTTACTGGAGTATAAATCATCAAAGACCCTCATAAAGGTTTTGGAAAAAGAAGGGTTTGATGTGGAACGGGAAGTTGCTGGTTTGCCGACTGCTTTTGTGGCTTCTTGTGGTTCAGGAAAACCCATAATCGGGATTCTGGCAGAGTATGATGCTTTGCCAGGTCTTTCCCAGGATAATACTCCTTATAAAAAAGTACGTATTAAAGGAGGAGCTGGTCATGGCTGCGGTCATAATCTATTTGGGGCTGGAAGTCTCGGTGCTGCCCTCGCCCTTAAAGAGGTCATGGAAGCTCATAAAATTCGAGGCACCGTCAGATTGTATGGATGCCCAGCCGAGGAAGATATAGGGGGAAAATTGTTCATGGCTCGAGACGGTCTCTTCGATGATTTGGATGCTTGCATTGCCTGGCATCCAGGTTACGAGACAAAAGTAGATGTCAAAGGTAATCAGGCTATTGATGACTTGGAGATTGAGTTCTTTGGAAAGACATCCCATGCTGCTTTTGACCCATGGAAAGGCGCAAGTGCCCTTGATGCTGTAGAAATGACAACCTTTGGTGTCAATCTCCTACGTGAACACGTTAAGCCTTCTGTCCGAATTCATTATGTCATAACTCAAGGAGGTAAAGTTCCAAACATTGTTCCGGAATATGCAAAATTATGGTTGTGGGTTAGAGATTCTACAAGACAGGGAGTAAAAAAGGTAGTCAAAAGGGTCGAAGAGATTGTTAAAGGAGCTGCTATTGCTACTGGTACATCTTCGAAAATTAACCATAAGGGCAGTTACCATGAGATGCTTGTCAATCTGATGGGGTCTAAAGTTATGCAAAAAAACCTTGAGATGATTGGCCCCATAACATACATGGATGAAGAGGCAGACTTTGCCAAAAGAATCCAGAAAGAGACCAATGTAGAAGATAAAGGGATTATTTGTGAAATAAAAAAATTAGAAGATCCCACAAAAGATCCTGAAGGCGGCTCGAGTGATGTGGCTGAAGTGAGCTGGATAACTCCAACTCTGCATCTCTCTACAACTTGTACTCCCTATGGTATTCCTTGGCATAGCTGGGCTGTTGTCACTTCATCCAGACATTCAATCGGGTATAAAGGAATGTTTTTAGCTGCAAAGGTAATGGCGACCACTGCCCTTGACCTCTTCCTCGATCAAGAGATTTTAATAGAGATGAAAAAAGAATTCAAAGATAAACTCAAAGGATATATTTATAAAAGCGGCATTCCTCCAGACCGGAAACCTCCCATTCGAATCAAGAATGGTCATTAGAAACAAAGAAATCGATTTGTCTTATTGATTCAATTGAAATTAGCACGGCCTGTCCTTCTTTTATTGAAATAAGGATTAGGATTGAAAAGAATAATATAGTAAGACAGATAGCATAAAAACTAACAGATAGTCCCCTACTAGAACCAAATCTTCACTGGTTAATATGATATACATATACCATATGGAACTATTTGTAGTTGAATTTCGTCTATTCAAATGAGGATACAAAAAATGAAAAAAAAGGAAATAACAATACTAGTATTGACAGGATTTGCATTGATTCTTATTGCGGCAATTACAGTATGTTTTTTATGTTAAGCCTGAGTCAATTAAACTGAGTCATTTTTAGTCATTTTGTAAACACAGTGTCCACTAGGGACGACGTCAAATAAAATAAAAAAATTTGGGACATCCTCCAATTTTTTTTATAATCATGAAATTTGTTGAATTTTATTTGAGGGAAACCTTTTCGTAAGGATTTCGTATTAGTATATAAAAAGAATATGTAAACATGTTGAAATTTTAGGAGGTTTTTTATGAAAAGGATTTATAGCTCATCTTTATTCAGAACATTATCGATCTTTCTGTTGGTTTTTTTTGTTTTCAAATATCAGGGTTTTTCCCAGGAAAAAGTCAGTAAAATCGATCAGTTGATCCAAGCTTATCATGATTATGGGCAGTTTAGTGGGACAGTTCTTGTTGCCGAAGGGGGAAAAGTCATATACAAAAAAGGATTTGGATGGGCAAACATGGAATGGAATATTTTAAACAAGCCGGACACAAAATTCAGGCTCGGTTCCCTCACCAAGCAGTTTACATCCATGCTGATTCTGCAGCTTGTCAAGCAAGGAAAGATAGATTTACAGGGGAAATTATCCGACTATTTACCTTATTATCGGAAAGATACAGGCGGAAAAGTCACTGTTCATCATCTTTTAACCCATATTTCAGGCATTCCGAGCTACACGAACCTTCCCAATTTTTTCGAAGAGATAAGCCGTGATCCCTATCCTGTCGAAGAATTCATCAAGAAATTCTGCAGCGGTAATTTTGAGTTCGAACCAGGCTCCAAGTATAAATACAATAATTCCGGCTATTTTCTCTTAGGAGCAATCATCGAGGAAGTTATTGGCAAGCCTTACGAAGAGGTTTTAAAGGAGAGAATTCTTGATTTCTTAGGAATGAATAATACAGGTTATGACCACCACGGTACAATAATCAAGAATCGAGCGACAGGGTATTCAAAAACATTTGATGGATACGAGAATTCTCCCTATCTTGATATGTCTCTGCCATATGCAGCTGGTTCCCTGTATTCCACCGTAGAGGATCTCTACGTGTGGGATCAAGCCCTGTATACTGAGAAATTGCTTTCCAAAAATTTGAAAGAGCTGTTGTTTAAGCCAAATATTGGTAATTATGGCTATGGATGGGTCATTAAACAAAAGAGCTTACCGGACTCAAAAGAAAAAGTGAAAAGTATCTCACATGGAGGCGGCATCCACGGATTTAGCACCTGGATCGAAAGAATAGTGGATGATAAGCATTTGATTGTCTTGTTAAACAATACACCCGGTGCAAGTCTCAGTACCATGAGCAATGCGATAATAAGAATTCTCTATGACAAGCCGTACGATCCGCCTAAAAGATCCATCGTGGAAGTAATTTATAAGACTCTAACCGAAAAAGATGTGGAAGCAGCGATAAAACAGTACAAAGAGCTCAAGAAAGAGCATCTAAAGGATTACGATTTCAGAGCAGCCGAATTGAATCGGCTAGGATACTACTTGCTTTACCAAAAGAAAAAGGTTAAGGAAGCCATTGAAATTTTTAAATTTAACGTCGAAGTCTATCCGGAAAGCTCCAACGGCTACGACAGCCTAGCTGAGGCCTACATGGTCAATGGTGACAAAAAGCTGGCCATCAAGAATTATGCAAAATCCTTAGAGTTAAACCCGAACAACACGAATGCCATCGAAAAGTTAAACAAACTCATTAAAGAGAAATAGATAAATCTCCCGATTCAATTAGAGACTTCTAATTGTGGGATGGGCCTCAGCATTTTATCCATAATCTCAATTGTAATTGCGAACGACCTAAGGGAACATGACAATTTGCTCCGCGTGTCATTGCGAGTGACCGGAGGGAGCGTGGCAATCCTCTGTTGCGAGCGAAGCGTGGCAATCTCATTCAATAGCGTTACACTTTGGGATTGCCACAGCGCTTCGCGCTTCGCAATGACAGGCTTTTTTGAGATCGCCTGTCCCCTTTTTTGGTTTTGGTTTCTGTCCCTTTTCCACCTTTTTTCTACTTTATATTCACATGTATACCGGATAATTTCCAATTCGGATGTTCATATAGATATGACAGGGTAAAATAAATCACAGACGGCTGCGTCGGATAATATCCTTTCAATTCCAGCATACCGTCATCATCGATGCGCGGTTTTTCACTGTATACAGGCTCGTACAACGAGAAGACTGTGAGGTTAACGCTCTGGTCAACAAATTCTTTGAAGATCTCTAACAGCTTCTCTGGTGTGATCTGGCTTTGCCACAATGCGGAAAGTGTGTTGTATAAATCTGTGAAATCCTTATTATTAACAGCCAGCGCAAACTCATGGAGGCTTTCATCCGTCATTTTTCGAAGCACAGCATCTTCCGGGATGGTTTTGGCGGTATCCGTTTCCTGAACCATACCCGATGCTGCCTTTTCAATAAACTGGATCTTCCATTTACCCTGTTCTTTTACAAACTTGATCGTTATAGGAATGGTCCCGCCGTCGGCTGTTTCAACCGACCCCTCAACTTCACCTGTTTTCCCCGATATCGAGCGACTGCTCCAGAAGGCATCCTTATAGTTTATGAGCGCGGTACCCCTCATAAATGACTCGAACTGTTCACGTGAAGTCGATGCTTTAAAGTCTTCTGAAAGCTGCACGTATGCGGCATCAAGATCATTGTCTTTTACAGCTTGGAAAAACTGGTCTGCTGATTTTGCAATACCAGAGGTCAGCAAAAAAACGGCTGCTAATATGACGACTATCAGTACGATTATAACAAAAATAATAATAAGGAATTTTTTCATAATGACCCTCCTTTAAAGAATCATATTGTTTTTAGTTTATCTCAATCGTCTTAATAATTTCAAGCACTATCCATCAAAGGGAATTAACGGGTCGCGGCATTTTATCCATAATCAATAAGTCAGCATGTATTTCAGTAACTTCTCAATAAGTGTTGTTAGATGATATTTGTGACTAATCACTGGATTCCTGCTTTCGCAGGAATGACAGACACTTACACTCAATCGTCATTCCCGCGGAGGCGGGAATCCATAGCTACTACCAACACTTATTGAGAAGTTACGTATTTCACATCGAAAAACAGGCTTAAACGAGATTTTTAAGGGCTAAAATCGCCATTAAAAAAGGATTTGTCTTATTGACAAGAAAAATCTATTTAACTTTTCTGATTTATTTTATATCATTAGAAATATTTCCATGTGCAGCAAAAAAAATATAAAAATCATTATAAGGAGAGCTTTAAAATGAGAAGAGTTTTATTATGTTCTTTATTTATTTTAATCGTTGGAGGATTTATGTTTATGTCATGCTCAAAGCAAGATGAAAAAACCGAAAAGCCAGCTCCAGTAGAGCAGAATCCATTTTTCAATGAATACAACACGCCTTTTCACACTCCTCCTTTTGACAAAATCAAGGAAGAGCATTATATGCCTGCTTTTAAGGAAGGGATAAAGCGGGAGGATGACGAAATCAAGGTCATTGTCGATAATTCTCAGCCACCTACCTTTGAAAATAGCATAGAAGCAATGGATCGAAGCGGAGCCTTATTAACCAAAGTAAATAATGTTTTTGAGAATTTGCTTGAATCCAACACCAATGACAGAATGCAGGAGATTGCCAAGGAAGTAGCTCCCCTCCTCTCCAAGCACCACGACGACATCTTCCTCAACGCAAAATTATTCAAAAGAGTTAAAGCTGTTTACGACCAGAAAGACAAGTTCAATTTATCAATAGAAGAGAACAAACTTCTTGAAAAATACTATAAGGACTTTACCAGGGGCGGCGCAAATCTGAACGAGGAGCAAAAAGCGCGGTTTAGAGAAATCAATAAGGAGCTGTCACTCCTCTCAATTAAATTTGGTGAAAATATTCTTAAAGAAAACAACAAATTCGAATTGGTGATTGATGACAAAGAAGACCTTGCTGGGCTGCCCGAGGCGGTGATAATTGGAGCGGCAGAGACTGCCAAAGAGCGTGGTCATGAAGGTAAATGGGTTTTTACCCTCCATAAGCCGAGCATGATTCCTTTCCTCCAGTATTCCAAGCGAAGCGATCTAAGAGAAAAAATCTTTAAAGCTTACATCAACCGCGGCAATAATAACGGCGAGCTGGATAACAAGGCTGTTGTGGCTAAAACAGCAGCTCTCCGTGTGGAGCGGGCTCATCTTCTTGGATACGAGACCCATGCCGATTATGTACTCGAAGAAAACATGGCCAAGAAGCCAGAAAACGTTTACAAGCTTCTCAACCAGATCTGGGTTCCGGCTTTGAAGAAGGCTAAACAAGAAGTCAAAGAGCTCCAGGAGATGATTAATAAAGAAGGCGGAAACTTTAAGCTCCAGCCTTGGGACTGGTGGTACTATGCTGAGAAGGTGAAAAAGGCCAAGTATGACCTTAATGAGGAGATGCTGAGGCCATACTTCAAGCTTGAGAATGTAAGGAAAGGGGCGTTTGCTGTGGCCAATAAACTCTACGGCCTTCAGTTTGTAGAAAGGACTGACATTCCAATCTATCAAAAAGATGTGAAGGTCTTTGAAGTCAAAGAAGCTGACGGAACACACGTAGGCATTCTTTATGCCGATTATTTTCCCAGGGCCAGCAAAAGAGGCGGAGCCTGGATGAACTCATTCAGGAAGGAATCAAAGGAAGCAGGCAAGAAAATATCGCCTGTAATCTGCAATGTCCTCAATTTCTCCAAGCCAACTGGTGATAAACCATCCCTGTTGAGCTTTGAGGAAGTAACGACTCTATTCCATGAATTCGGCCATGGCCTCCATGGGCTGCTTTCAGACTGCACCTATAAAAAACTCTCAGGAACTGCAGTGCTAAGGGACTTTGTAGAGCTTCCATCTCAGATTATGGAAAACTGGGTGGCCGAGCCGGAGGTGCTTAACATGTTTGCGCGGCACTATAAAACCGATGAAGTAATCCCCCAAGAGCTGATCGATAAAATTAAAAAGGCACGCTTCTTTAACCAGGGTTTTGCCACAGTTGAGTATTTGGCAGCCTGCTTTCTGGATATGGACTGGCATACGCTGACCGGAGCGAAGGAGCAAGATGTTATGGAATTTGAAAATACCTCTTTAAATAAAATTGGACTTATCCCTAAAATTATTGTCAGGTACCGAAGCCCTTACTTCAGCCATATTTTTGCCGGCGGGTATTCGTCTGGATACTACAGCTATCTCTGGGCCGAAGTGCTTGATGCTGATGCCTTTGAGGCTTTTAAGGAAACAAGCCTTTTTGACCAGAAGATAGCCCAGGCCTTCAGGAAGAATATTCTTGAAAGAGGCGGCACAGAAGCCCCGATGACACTTTATGTCCGCTTTAGAGGAGCCGAGCCCAAGGTTGAGCCTTTGCTGAGGAGAAGAGGACTTAAGTAAAATGAAATAGCATCAGATTGCTTATGCTTTCATACTTGAAGTGCAAGCAGCTATTAAATTATAGAGCCAGGCGAAGATTGCGCCAATAATCAGTCCATCCACAAAAGCCCAAGCAAGACCTATGAAACTGCCGGCTAGAGATATGCTGTAACCCCGATATACACGCCCGATCAAAGTAGGCTCACATGTTACCCCTTCAAAAACGATAATCCACCAAGTGATAAAGAAAAGAGTAAGTCCCCAAACCAAGCCACACGTCAGTATAATCTATAAGGGGTCGCGTCTCAACATTTGACATTTGACATGTCAATCACTTCTTTTACATAAATAAATGCATTTTTTTTGAGATCGTTTCTAATATAAAAACTAAATGGATAGACAAAAATGTCAAATGTTGAGATGCGATCCCTTTATTGTCATGATCATGAGCTGCTTGACAAATATGCATAATTTATGCATATATATACATATGAGAACAACAATTAATATCGAAGATGAGCTTTTAAACAAAGCATCAAAATTGACAGGTATTAACGAAAAAACTTCTTTAGTCAGGCGTGGATTGGAGGCTCTTATTGCTCTCGAAAGAAGCAAAAGGCTAGCCAGATTGGGCGGAACTGAAAAATTTCTTCGTCCTATACCAAGGAGAAAATCAAACAAAAAGTAGCTATGATTCTTGTTGATACGTCAATTTGGGTCTCTCATTTTCGAGATGGAAATCCGCAACTTAGGGATCTTTTACTGAATGGACAAGTTGCCTGCCATCCTTTTATTGTGGGTGAATTAGCCTGTGGCAATATCAAAAACAGGGAAGAAATTCTTTCGCTACTCCAAGAACTTTCCGTTGTAACGATAGCGGATCATATGGAGGTGTTGCATCTTATCGAACAGCATCGACTGATGGGCATTGGCCTTGGCTATATAGATGTACATCTTCTAGCTTCGGCTCTCCTTTCGGGGATGCCCTTATGGACAAGGGATAAAAAGCTAAGAGAAGTTGTTATAAAATTAAATATCTCTTATATAAAATAGGGACAGGCTGCGGCAATTTATTCATAAAATCAATAAGTTAACTTAAATATAACCGCTAAAAACAGGCTTAAACGAGAATTTCAGGTCTTCACTTGGACCTTCGTCTTATTTAGTGAGAGAAGAATACATATTCGTGTACCAGGACGCTCGTGGTAAGTTCAAATCAGAAGGGAAGTTTTTTCATTCGGTTTGCTAAATATGCTTCCTACATTAAGCTCAAAGTTTTACGATAGGTGAAGCTACAATAATTTGACAACTGGCCTGATTTTTTATATTTAAGTCTTTATTGATGAAGGAGTTATCATGAAAGAGTATATGCTTTCCATTTTTTTAATGATTTTTCTTATGAGTTCCTGCCAGAAAAATCATGATGAGGTCAGGCCCATGACATTCAAAGATGAACTGCAATTTTTAAGCAAATATATCGAAGTTTTGGTGTTATCAGATAGCACTGGCAGTGCCAAGCTGATCACTGCCCCCACCTGGCAAGGTCGTGTAATGACCAGCACTGCTGACGGTGATAATGGTTTTAGCTTCGGATGGATCAACCATGAGCTTATAGCCAGTGGAGAAGTTCAGGAACACATCAATGTTTACGGCGGGGAGGATCGTTTGTGGCTTGGTCCGGAAGGAGGGCAGTTTTCTATCTTCTTCAAACAGGGAGATCCGTTTGATCTGGATCACTGGTATGTGCCTAAAGAACTGGATACCGAGTCCTTTGAGATCATTGAAAAACAACAGAATCGGGCAGTCTTCCAAAAGCATTTCAATCTGAGAAATTACTCAAACACTGAATTTAAAACAGAGCTGAAACGTGAAGTCAAACTGCTCGATGAGCCGGATATAGCTTCACAGTTAGGCCTGGAAATCCCAAAAAATATCCTTAAGGTCGCTTATACTACAGTCAACAGCATCAAGAATTCAGGCAATAAGCCCTGGACAAAGGATACCGGTCTTCTCTCCATATGGATCCTTGGAATGTACAATCCGTCCCCGGACACAACTGTTGTCATTCCCTTTGTGGAGGGGGATGAAAAAGACCTAGGGCCTGTGGTCAATGACGCTTATTTCGGTAAAGTGTCTGAAAGCCGGCTCAAGATCGAAAATGGATTCGTCTTTTTTAAAGGAGATGGCCAATACAGGAGCAAGATCGGACTCTCTCCGAAACGGAGCAAACCTATACTCGGCAGTTACGATGCGGGAAATCATGTACTAACCATAGTCACATATACAAAACCTGAAAATGTTACAGATTACGTCAATTCCATGTGGGAAATCCAGGAAGATCCTTTTGCCGGGGATGCTGTTAACAGCTACAATGACGGCCCGCCAGCGCCCGGGGCCAAGCCTTTAGGACCCTTTTACGAACTGGAAAGTTCTTCGCCTGCTGCGGCCTTAAGCCATGGTGAAACCCTGACCCATGAGCATCGGACTTTTCACTTCCAGGGATCAGAAGCAGACCTGGATAAGATTGTCTGGAAATGTCTGGGGATAAGTCTTGAAAAAATAAAATCCGCCCTGTTATGATTTAAAGTCAGAATTATAATTAATCAGCTTTGTCCCAGGAAAAAGTCTAATTTAAGGTCTTTTTTGAGGGGTAAATATAACCTTCTTTATTTTATATCAATAAGTTGGTGCAGCCTAACTAGAAAATGTTTTAAGAAAATGTTTTAGTTATTGTGACTAATCACTGGATTCCTGCTACCTGCCTCCGCAGGCACAAGTTTACACCTTCGAAGCTTGTGCCCGCGAAGGCGGGTAGCAGGTGCAGGAATGACAGACACTTACACTCAATCGTCATTCCCGCGGAGGCGGGAATCCATAGCTACTACCCCCAATTATTGAGAACTTACCAAAAATAACCCTTTTTTAGCCCGGGGTCTAATAAACAGGCTATGTGCCCTTTCTGGGCCGATAACCTTAAAGTATTGCTTTTTTTATTTTTAATTGTTATTCTTTTGCCACAACTTCAGAGAGGGAGGATGGACGATGAAATGTCCTAAATGTCATTTTGAAAACCCTGATGATACCATTTATTGCGGTAA
>Ga0209979_1000735_pt1 | contig 41050 bp, 39 predicted proteins | sample AnhtaG_FD_183114 | JGI IMG/M metagenome (GOLD analysis project Ga0209979, IMG submission 183114) | Deep subsurface microbial communities from Anholt, Denmark to uncover new lineages of life (NeLLi) - Anholt_01485 metaG (SPAdes) (version 2) | ecosystem: Environmental > Aquatic > Marine > Oceanic...
GTGACAGTCGTTGGGACGAAACATCAGCGTGCCTCCTATATTGACAAGTGAAGACGAACCAAGGGTACCCAATTATAGCACGCTTTCTTTCCAACAGGAAGATACCACACCTTTTTTCAGGGGAGTCGATAATGGGTGGCTAAAGAAGCTTCTCGAATGCTACGAAGTACTATCTCTTCACAGTGGGGGAAGATTTCCTGTAGCTTTGCCAACTATGCGATGCCCTCTCGATAGCCTGGCAGCACTAAGAGGCCCCGCGGAAATGTGCCTTGATTTCTATGATCATCCTGATGAAGTGCACAGAATACTTGGCGAACTTGCTGAGCTCTATACAAGGGTCAACGAGACTGTCCTCGAGGTGATTCCACCTTTTGAAAATGGCTATAGCACCAGGATGCACCTCTGGACTCCTGGCAAGGCGATTACTCCCCAGAACGACATCTCCACTATCGTATCGCCCAAGACCTACGAAGAGTTCGCCCTACCTTGGGATAGGAAGATCATTGAACGCTTTGATTATCACTCCTACCATCTGCATGCTCCGGAGCACCATATCTACGAGCTACTGGCGGATATCGAGCCTCTCACCGCTTTGCAGGTAACACTTGATTTCACGCCGGGCGGCTTTGGGCTGGAGGACATGATCCCCAACCTAAGACGGGTCCTGAGCAAGAAACCCGTTGTTCTCGTCTGTTTAGACTTCGAGCAGGCTGAGAGATGCCTAGAAGCTCTGCCCAGGGCTGGCCTTTGTCTCACGCTCGCTCCCCAGTTTACAACTGATCCAGACGATGTGGAGCATATCAGGCCGGAATACATCGAATGGCTTGAGAAGCACTGCCAATAACGATGAAGCTATCACCGCTTGTACCATATTGCAAGAAGGAGAAAAATTGCGTAGTAGCATGGCGACGTTGCCCTCTTACGTGCGACCTGCGATTGACATGCACGTACACCCATCCTTTGAGCGCTCCAAGACGGAGACCATGTTCGCATATGCGCAGCAGGTGGGGATCACGCGAATCATCCTGTGCTCCGTAGGCTACAGCGATACCGTCGAATACCCCTCGTTGGATGAAGTAATGCGCGGCAATGAGCAGGTCTACACTCTTGTTGAGCACTACCCCGGCTTTGCCTTCGGGCTCGTGTACGTCAATCCGAATCATCCTGAGGCGCTGAGCATCTTGGAAGAAGGCTTCCGCCAGTCCGGCGTGGTCGGAATCAAGCTGTGGGTTTCCTGCCGCGATGAAGAAGGCCGCCTCCACCCAGTCTATCCGGTACTCGAATTCGCGCAGGCTCACCAGGTGCCAGTGCTCATCCACTCCTTCTACCGCACCGGCGGCAATCTGCGTGGTGAACTCTCGCCGACGGACATCGCACATCTGGCCCAACGCTATCCACAGACGCCCATCGTGATGGCCCACCTGGGCGGGAAATGGCAGCGCGGTGTGCGCGTAGTGCGGTCCTATCCCAACGTCTTTGTTGATTTCTCCGGCTCGCGGGCCTATCTGGGTAGCGTCGAGCACGCTGTCCGTGAACTCGGCGCCGGGCGCGTCCTGTTTGGCTCCGATGCCCACTATCGCTCTTTCGCCGGCCAGATCGCCAAGGTGATGGCAGCAGAGATTGATTTGGCCGACAAACGTATCATCCTGTGGGACAACAGTGCCCGGCTATTCTTCGGTGAAGGTGGAGGGCATGATCGTTGACTTCTGCGCCTACCTGGGCGACTGGCCAACCTACGAACTGCCTTACCGCACTGCTGATGGATTGCTCTCCCTGATGGATCGCTGCGGCGTCGGCGCGGCGTGCGTTTCGCTGGCGGGAGGCATGTTTGCGTTCGATGCCCGTGAGGCCAATGAGCGGCTGGTACAGGCCATCGCACCTCATCGCAACCGGCTATGGCCCATCGGCACGCTCGACCCGACCGTTCCGACGTGGCGAGAGGATTTGGAGGACGGCCTTGAGCGGCTGGACCTGGCCGGATTCCGCCTGCATCCCACTTACCAGGGCTACCCGCTCGACTCGCCCGATGTCCTCGATCTAGCGGGCCGGCTCACCGACGCGGGGCGCCCACTCTTCGTGGCGCTCTACGTGGACGAGGAGCGCTTCCAGCATCCTGCCATCCGCGTCCCCGACGTGCCGATCGCTGAGATCGTGCGCTTGATACGCCAGGCTCCGGCGACAACCATTGTCCTGAACAGCCTCAAAGTGGAGCACGCGTTGCCGTTGCTGGAAGCAGAGTTAAGTCTACAAAAAGCTCCCGCAGCCGTCCCCGGGTGCGGAAACCGGCCCGAGGGCGGGCCTCAGAGCAGGCTTTTTTCAGGGGAGGCAGAACTGCATCTGGATCGAGTGTACCTGGATATCAACGCGATGGATATGCCCTTTGACGGCCTACGGTCGCTGGCAGAGACACACGGCGTAGATCGCCTCGTTTTCGGCAGCCAGATGCCGTTCCTCTATCCTGAAGCCGCTTTGATGGTGGTTGAGCACTCTGGCCTGGCGTCCGTGGAAATCGAAGCTATCCTGGAGCGCAATTGGCAGGCCAGCCCGGTGCTTGCTGGATTAGCCATCTGACTATCACAAGGTATGTCTGAGGCAGGAGGGTATTCACCATGATTTCAGTTAAGGACAAGCTCCCGTTGGGCCGATCCGCCGAACTGGAGGCGCGTGCCCGACGGGTCATCCCCGGCGTCACCCAGACGGCCAGCAAACGGCCAGAGGCCTTCTCGCCTGGCCGCTTTCCCAGCTACATAGAGCGGGGACAGGGTGCGCACGTCTGGGACGTGGACGGCAATGAGTACATTGACTTCGTTATGGCCTGCGGCCCTGCCACGCTGGGCTACTGCTACCCCGCTGTGGACGAGGCCATTGCAGAGCAACTCCAACGTGGCATCATTTTCACACGTCCGACCGCGCTCGAGGTCGAAGTGGCGGAGATGCTGACGGAAATGGTTCCGTGCGCCGAAGCGGTTCGTTTCTTCAAGGGGGGAGTCGAAGCCAACTCGGCAGCGGTGCGTATCGCGCGTGCCTACACCGATCGCGAAGGTGTGATCAGTTGCGGCTATCGGGGCTGGCACGACCAATGGGCCGTCACCCACACTCCGCGTGGCATCCCCCGCGCTCTGACATTGCTGACTTCTGAATTCGGGTACAATGACCTGGAGTCCCTGGAGCAAGCATTGGAGTCGCGTCCGGGCCAGGTGGCGGCGGTCATCATTGATCCGGTATCGGGCCAGGCGCCGCAGCCCGGCTTCCTAGAGGGTGTGAAGGAACTGACTCATCGCCACGGCGCGTTGCTGATCTTCGACGAAATAGTGACAGGCTTCCGCGTGGCGAACGGCGGCGCGCAGCAATACTTCAACGTCACGCCCAACTTGGCTGTTTTCGCCAAAGGCATTGCCAACGGCATGCCGCTCTCGGCGGTCACAGGCCGGCACGAGATAATGCAGGTTGCCAGTGAGGTCTTCATCACCCTTACTTATGGCGACGAGGCGCTCTCGCTGGCCGCTGCGAAGGCTGCACTCAACGAGTACCGCCGCCACGATATCTGTGGGCACCTGTGGCGAATTGGACAAGCGCTGATGGACGGCGTGAGCGCCGCCATCGCCGAGACGGGGGCACCATTCACCTTCAGCGGGATCGCCCCCATGCCTGCCTTCCTCTGCACTGGTGAGTTCCGGGGCGAGCCGCTTGCGGAGGACGAGCAGCAACAGGTGTGGCTCTACCTGCTGGCGGAGCTGGCGCGGCGCGGCGTCCTATGGCGGCGTCATAGTTTGATCGTCCCCTCCTACTCGCACACCGACGAGGACATCGCCTACACGGTCGCTGCCTGCAGGGAGGTCTTTGCTGACTTGGCAGACCTGCTGATGGCGGGCAAGCTCGACGCCGAGGTCGCCTTCACCGCGCCACCGGGGTTCAAACGATTGTAGGAGCAGATAGAATACCATCGAGATTGATAAAGGAGGAGTATTACGATGACAGAGCAACGCATAATCAGGCCGATGTGCCGGTACTACCGCAGCTATCCATTGGATGACCCGCTCGGCTACACTGAGGAGGAACTGGAGCTAGGGCTGGACGAGACCGTCTTCTTGGTGGTGGATGTTTACGGGAAGGGCTTCGACGAGGATCACGATTTGGGCAACGCGCCTGACGTCTACAAACGTGCAGTCGAGGCCAACCGCGACATAGTCGTCAACCATATCAGGCCGGCGAAGCTGGCAGCCCAGCGTGCTGCCCTCCCCATCGTCTACTTGACAAACTACCTGTCGCCTGGCCTCAACGAGCGTCATGAGTGGCGCAACATGTCGCTGCGGACGATGAATGTAGACGTGCTGGAAGCGTGGCCAGAACCCAACGATATTCTTGCTTTCTCGGACATAATCGCGCCAGAAGAGGGCGAATACTTGATCAAGAAGCAGTTCTACAGCGGCTTCTTCGAGACGCACCTGGATTCCTTGCTGCACAGTCTGAACGCGCGCAACCTGGTGACGGTGGGCTTCGATAGCCGCATCTGCCTGGGCACCACAGTGATTGACGCGATGTATCGCAGCTACCGCGTCATCGTGCTGCGGGATTGCGTCAGCACTGGTGAATACATTGAGACCAAGGAGGAGCGCTGGGCTAATTTCATGGCCATCCGTTTCATTGAGACTGCTGTGGGCTACACCTCTACCTCCGAGGAGTGGATTCGCGCCTGCGATGCGTTAGGGCAAGAAATGCCGTAGCAAAGGCCAAAAACCATTGACAAATCGCTGAAAGAATGATATAATGGTAGTGAAAACTGGTCTGACCTATGGCATAGCGTATAATGTTAATACTGACCAGGAAAGCTGTATCATGCCAAACAAGAAACCGGCAGGGCTTGTTCTGGAACCAACTGAGCAAGCTACAGTCACAGAAGTCGTCGCCCAACGTTTGATAGCTCAGTTGTCAAATGGGGTTCTAAAGCCGGGCGACAAGCTACCGGCTGAGCGTGAGTCAGCACAGTAGCTCAATGTCGGGCGGACGACAGTGCGCGAGGCCCTGAAACTCTTGACTCTCAGCGAATTGCTCGAAGCCAGGCGAGGCGATGGCACTTATGTGCGACAGGAATTCACCGATTTCCTGTCGCAACAGATTCAATGGTCGATCCTTCTGAGTATGACTGAGGTCGACATGATCGTCGAGGTGGGCGAAGGGTTGGAAGTCAAGGCCGCGATTCTGGCAGCCAAGCGTGCTACTCCTGAAGATATTGAGAAGATCGGTGTTTTTCGGCAGTTGCTAGACATCGAAGGGAGAGATATTGAGCGAGAGACAGATCTGGATTTGGAATTCCATAATGCTATAGCAAAAGCTTCTCACAATGTGTTGCTCTCTAGCTTGATGCTTTCTTTGCAGAACATACTGCGCCAGTACATCACGTTATCCAATCAGATGACCGACAGAATTGAGACCACAGTTGCTGAACATCAGGCAGTTTATGATGCCATTGCCGCCAAAGACCCTGATGCTGCTGAGCGAGCGATGATGGAGCATCTCACTATCAGCAGAGAATGGATTCTGAAAGCCCCTAAGCGTGAGATAGAGGCTACATAGATTGGTCTATATGACTGTATAAACAGGAAGAACGAGGAAGTATCGTGAAGATCGGATGTGCCGCGCTCTACCCCATCACCCGGTACGGGTTTCCCTACAGTTTCGATGACTACCTGAAAGCCATTGCTGAGATGCGCTCAGCCGGCTTTGGGGCCTGCGAACTGGAGATCAACGTCGATATTGACTTGACCGAGTACGAAGAGCGAATCGAGGAGATAAGAGAAGTTCTGGCGCGGAACGAGATGATGCTGTCAGCCGTCATCGGTGTGGTCCAAGGGGCCTTCAGCATGGAGACATCGCTGGCTGACGAGTATGCGCGCCGGTTTGAGCGTTTGTGCCAGTTCATCAAGGATGTCAACTGCGATAACGCCTGCATCTGCGCTTATATGCCACCAGAGATCAAGGGCGTACCAGGTACCGAAGCTTACCGGGGAAGCCCGCCCCTGCAAGTATGGGTGCCCAGGGGATTCGACTGGGACGCCTTTTGGGAGAACGCTGTGACCCGTTTTGCACAGATGGCCAGAGTTGCAGGGCGACATAGGCAGAATCTGATCATCGAAAACCGTGTCGGCGACTTCGTGAGTACTAGTGACGGCGTTCTCAAGCTGATTGAAGATGCGGGCGAGCCCAACGCTGGCTGCCTGCTGGATGTCGCTCACACACACGCCACCAAAGAGCATTTTGACCTAGTCATCGCCAAGCTCAAGAAGCGCCTGATGTACGTCCACCTGGCGGACAACGACGGCACTTTCCCCTACCACCTCCCAGCAGGGCGCGGCAACATCAACTTCCCTGCCGTTTTCCGTAGTCTGCGAGCCGTCGGTTACGATGGCTACGTCAATGTGGACTATGGTGGCGTGCCACCCGACCAGATTCTGAGCGAGGTTAAGAAGGGCCGCGAGTATTTCGCAGAGTGCTTGGCGAATCTTACGGAGGCATCGCCAATAGCGGACTAGACAATGGGATTCCCGCCGGATGATGTGAGGGCTGGCCAGGCACGTGCTCTAATTCGTGAGGTGAAAGCATGCTGGTAATCGAGAATGGCACCTTGTACACTCCCACGCGGGTGATCCCTGACGGGGCAGTACTGGTGGATGGCCAGCGCATCGAAGCGGTAGGGAAGCGAGACGAGCTGGTCGTTCCCACGGAGACACAACATCTCGACGCCGGCGGCGGTTCCATCGTGCCGGGCTTTGTGAACGTGCATATCCATGGAGTGGGTGGTTACAGCTCCTTGGATGGGGAGGTTGCTAGCCTGCAAGCGATGTCGCTGTTGCTGACACGGCATGGTGTCACGTCATGGGTGCCCACGACCGGGTCCGCCCCGCTAGATGACATTGAGGGCGCCCTGGTAGCGATCCGACAAGCGATGCGCGCCGATACGGGAGGGGCAGAGATTCTGGGTGGCTATGTGGAGGGCCCCTATCTGAGCGCTGAAGAGCGAGGAGCGCATCCAGTAGAGCTGCTGATTGCGCCGCGGCCTGAGGAGTACTCCAAGCTATTAAAGCATGCCGACGTTATGCGGGTATTCACAGTTGCTCCTGAACTACCGGGAGCATTAGAGCTGATCAGAGAGCTTAAGAAACTGAACATACTGGTATCGGTGGGGCACAGTGTTGCGATAGATGAGGAATTGAGCCGTGCCGTGGATGCCGGCCTGTCCCATGCCACCCACATGTTCTGCAACATGGGGACGCTGCGGAGGGCGAACCTGCGCCGGGTAGCTGGTCTGGTCGAATCGATACTTTTGGACGACCGGGTGACCACGGAGATAATCACTGACGGCTATCATATCGCACCCAGCTTGATGAAGCTCGCCCTGAAGGTGAAAGGCCCTGAGAACCTCGCCATCATCACAGATGGCAGTTCACTGTCGGGCCTGCCGCCGGGTTCGTACACTCGCTCGGGTAGAGACATCATTCTTGAAGAGGAGATCAGCTACGTTGCGGATCGTTCAGCGTACGCTGGGAGTGTGGCGACCATGGACCACTGCCTGCGCGTTGCGATCGAGAGCATGGACTTGGCTTTGCCGGATGCGTTTCGTATGGCTAGCTTGACGCCGGCCACAATTCTGGGCGTCGCAGATCGCAAAGGCAGCTTGGAGACTGGCAAGGACGCTGATGTCGCTATCTTGGACGATGATCTGCGCGTGGTGCATACGGTTGCCCGTGGCCGTGTCTTTGACGCGACGTCAGAAGCTCGCCTCGAAGAGGGGGGCGAGTTTGGCTGGAGAGTGGCTCTGTGAACGTGATCTTCATCATGAATGACAGTCTAAGGCAAGATCACCTGGGTTGCTATGGCAATGAGTGGATTAAGACGCCAAACCTGGACCGGTTGGCAGAAAGCTCAGCAGTTTTCGATCGGGCCTACATCGCGTCCCATGCTACCCTTCCCGCTCGTACGGATCTCTACACAGGCCGGTATACCCTCATTTACCACACCTGGTCGCCTCTGCAGCCCGAAGACGTGATTTTGCCGGAGATTATTGGCGAGCACAATTACACCTCCATGATCATCTTTGATACGGCATCGATGGGACAAGATGAGTACAACTTCATGCGGGGGTTCAGCGGCTGGGAAATGGTAAGAGGGCAGCATACTGACAGATGGAGAACCGATTCCATGGTTCCCGTCGAATGGCCTGCTGCGCCCTACAAGCTGAAGAATCTGGACAGGACAGTGCGGTGGATGTGCCACAAAGCGGACTGGCGCTACGAGAAAGACTACGTGACGCCCAGAACCTTTAGTACAGCCATCGAATGGCTGGAGAGAAACCATACTCTGGATGGATTTCTGCTGTGGATTGACACCCTGGATCCTCACGAGCCCTTTGATCCGCCACCACACTATCTCAAACTGTATGCCGATCCGGAGTATGATGGTGACCAGATCATATACCCACAGTATGGCCGCTCAAGCTACATGAGCGAAGCTGAACTGAAGCACGTCAGAGCTCTCTATGCCGGGGAAGTGACGATGGTGGATCGGTGGATAGGTCTCCTGCTGGACAAAGTCGAGCAACTTGGTCTGTTGGAGAATACCTTGATCATTCACACCAGCGATCACGGACACCTCTTCGGGGAGCACAGCTTGCAAGGAAAGCCTGGGGGGGCGTTGGGCAACCTGTACGAGGTAACGACGCGGATTCCGCTGATAATACGGCACCCCAAGGGTCTGGGGGCAGGGAAGCGGATATCGGCAATCGTCCAGCTACCGGATTTGCTTCCCACCATTCTGGAGTTTCTGGAAGTTCCGGTGCCGGAGACGGTGCAGGGGCGATCGCTCTGGCCTTTGATCGCCGGAGAGACCGAGAAGTTGCATGATTACGCCTTTTCAGGCCGCTATCCCTACATGCTCGATGAGGCGAAGCCTTCAGAGAAAGACACCAAGTATGACCGTTGGGTCAACCCTGGCGGTTTGCCAGAGGCCAGAACAGTGACCGACGAGGAATGGAGTCTGATCTGCAGTCCTCGGGGACGGCCTTCCGAGCTGTACAATCTGAAGGACGACCCCCAGCAGAAAGTGAACGTGATTGCCGATAATCTGCCCGTTGCAGCGAGAATGCAACAGGCACTGATAGAGTTCATGAAGGAGTATGGTACCCCTCCCGAAGTGGTGGCTCTGTGGAAGTACGCTCCTGAGGAGATGGTCACCCCACCTGAGACTGCCGCAAAGGAACTACAACCGGAAGAAATGCTCTATCCGGCGGAGGTTCAACCGGGGCAACCGGTCGCCTTTCTGAGCGAGGAGGATGCAGGTAGAAGGTTGGCCTCCGACGTGGAAGAACTTGAGCTGGAGGCCAGGTCCTTTGGGGCGATTCTTGAACGCGATCCCCTAAGCTTGATCTACATGAACGGGCAGTACTATTGGGCGCAAGACCTGGGATAGCCGAACTGTGCCAAGGTTCGCTCACCTGAGGGGCCCGCCAGGCGCCCAATCTCACTCATGAGGTAAAGACATGCTGGTAATTGAGAATGGCACCTTGTACACTCCCACGCGGGTGATCCCCGACGGGGCAGTGCTGGTGGATGGACAGCGCATCGAAGCGGTAGGGAAGCGAGACGAGCTGGTCGTTCCACGGAGGCACAACATCTCGACGCCGCCGGCGGTTCCATCGTACCGGGCTTTGTGAACATGCATATCCATGGAATGGGTGGCTACGGTACCAACGACGGAGAGGTTGCTAGCCTGCAAGCGATGTCGCTGTTGCTGACACGGCATGGTGTCACGTCATGGGTGCCCACCATTGGATCGTGGGACCCGAAGATCGGATCCGGTCCCTTAGATGTCGCTGAAATGGCCTTGGCAGCCATCCGACAGGCGCAGGAAAGCAAGATAGAGGGGGCAGAGATCCTGGGTGCCCACGTAGAAGCTCCCTACCGGAACGTTGCAGAACGAGGCGCCATGCCAGCAGATTGGGCGCAAACGCCACGGCCCGAGGAGTACTCTGTGTTGTTGGAGCACGCTGATGTCATTCGGGCGTTCACGCTGTCACCAGAGCTACCAGGCGCGTTGGAGCTGATCAGAGAACTCAAGAAGCGGAACGTCTTGGTGTCGGTGGGACACAGTATTGCTATAGACGAGGAATTGAGCCGTGCCGTGGATGCGGGACTGTCACATGCCACCCATATGTTCTGCAACATGGGGACGCTGCGGAGGGTTAATCTGCGCCGGGTAGCAGGCCTGGTCGAATCGGTCCTGTTGGACGACCGCGTAACCGCTGAGATCATCACTGACGGCTATCACATCGCACCTAGCTTGATGAAGCTCGCCCTGAAGGTGAAAGGTCCTGAGAAGCTAGCCATCATCACGGATGGCAGTTCGCTTACGGGTATGACTCCGGGTTATTATTCTGTTCGCGGCAGGGACATCATTCTGGAAGAGGACATCGCCTACATTGCGGACCATTCAGCGTATGCGGGGAGTGTGGCGACCATGGACCACTGTGTGCGCGTTGCGATCGAGAGCATGGACTTGGCTTTGGCAGATGCATTTCGTATGGCTAGCCTGACGCCTGCTACCATCTTGGGTATCTCAGATCGTAAGGGCAGCTTGGAGGCGGGCAAGGATGCCGACGTGATGATCTTGGACGATGATCTGCGCGTGGTGCATACCGTTGCCCGTGGTCGTGTCTTTGACGTGAAATCGGACACTCCTGACGTACCCACTCGAGTCGTAGAGTAGGATCAATCTGAAAGGAAAACGGATCATGAACGTGATCTTCATCATGAATGATACCTTAAGGCAAGATCACCTGGGTTGCTATGGCAATGAGTGGATCAAGACGCCAAATCTGGATCGGTTGGCTGAAAGCTCAATGGTTTTCGATCGGGCCTATATCGCGTCACATGCAACCCTCCCTGCTCGCACCGATCTGTACACTGGCATGTACACCTTTCTCTACCGTGGTTGGTCTCCACTGCATCCCAGGGACGTTATTCTCCCAGAGATTATTGGTGAGCATGGCTATGCCTCCATGTTCATCTTTGACACGACGCCCATGGGGCAGGATAACTACAACTATATGCGGGGGTTCACCGGATGGGAGATGATAAGAGGGCATCACGAGGACAGGTGGAAGACCGATCCCACAGTCCCTATCGTATGGCCTGCCGCCCCACACAAGCTAAAGAATCTGAACAGAACCATTCAATACATGCGCAACAAGGCAGACTGGCGCTACGAGAAGGACTACGTGGCGCCCAGGACCTTCGCAACGGCGATTGAATGGTTGGAGAGGAACCACACTTGGGACGGGTTCTTGCTCTGGATTGACACGTGGGATCCCCACGAGCCCTTCGATCCACCCGCGCACTATCTGAAGCTGTACGCAGATCCGGAGTATGATGGCGATCAGATTATATACCCGCAGTACGGGCGCTCGGCCTATATGACCGAAGACGAACTGAAACACGTCAAGGCTCTGTACGCTGGCGAAGTGACGATGGTGGATCGATGGATAGGACATCTATTGGACAAAGTCGAGCAACTCGGTCTGTTGGATAATACCCTGATCATTCATACCAGCGACCATGGTCACCTCTTTGGCGAGCACGACCTGCATGGGAAGCCCGGCGGGCTTGTGGGCCCACTCTACGAAGTGACCACTCGACTTCCGCTGATAATCCGGCATCCCGAGGGCCTGGGTGCTGAGAAGCGTATACCGGCAATCGTCCAGCCACCTGATTTGCTTCCTACCATACTGGAGTTCCTGGACGTCCCGGCTCCGGACACGGTGCAAGGGCGCTCGCTGTGGCCACTGATTAGTGGAGAGGTCGTCAAGTTACATGACTACGCCTTCTCAGGTCGGTTCCCGCGTTGTCTGGCCGGTGCCGCAGTGACCGGAACCTCGGAGACCGTGATTACCTACGACGGTTTTGTGGGCCCTGGGGATGTCGCCGAGGACATAACGGTAACGGACGAGCAGTGGAGTCTGATTCTCGGCCCGCGGGGACGACCTTCCGAGCTGTACAATCTGAAGAACGATCCGGATCAGAACGAGAACGTCATTGCCGACAATCTGGACCTTGCGGTGAAGATGCAGCAAGCGTTGGCAGAGTTCATGAGGGAGTACGGCGGTTCCCAAGCCCTGATAGATATTTACAGCCCCACTCGCAAGGAGATGGTGGCCCCGATGGCAGATTCTGCCAAGAAGCTCAAAGCAGAAGACCTGCTGTACGTAATGCATGATCAGCGTGGGACACCTATTGCCTTCCTCAGCGAGGAGGATGCTGCGAAGAGATGCGCTTGTCAGTCTGGAGAATTGGACCTGGAGGTTAGGTCCTTCGGGTGGCTTCATGGACGTGACCCTCGGCACCTTATCTACATGGACGGACAGTTCCATTGGGCACAGGACTTGGGATAGCCGATCTTTAGGTGCGTTCGGTCGCCGTTCCCTCACCGAAGGACATTGTTGTGCTCAGGAAAGGGGGTGATAGATCGATCATTCTCGTCGTTTAACCGCAGAGACGCTCGCTGAGAGCGTCGCCAATCAAAACTCAGATTAAGGAGGAGCACGAAAATGAAAAGGTTAGCAACGTTACTGGTAGTAGTGGCCGTATTGGCCAGCTTCGTAGCTGCCTGCGGCGCGCCCACTCCCGAGGTGGTAGAGAAGGAAGTGGTCGTCGAGAAGCCGGTGATCCAGACCGTGGTGGTCGAGAAGAAGGTTGTGGAGACCGTCGAGGTGGTGGTCGAGCCTACACCAATACCCGAGCCGAAGACCCTTCGCATCATCAAGATGGAGCCAAACGTCGGCCTCGACCCGGCTATCGCCAGCACAGCCCTTTCGATGGAAGTTCTGGCATTGCTGCACGACACTCTCGTTGAATACGACGAGAACTGGCAGCCCATCCCCTGGGTGGCCGAATCGTGGGAGACCAACGAGGACAAGAGTGAGTGGACATTCCACATCCGCGATGGTCTGGCCTTCAGCGACGGATCGCCCATCACCGCCGAGGATGTGAAGTTCTCCTTCGAGTACCTGGCAGAACGTCCGGTCTTTCAAGGTCGGCTTGAGGTATTGGAATCCATAGAGCTCCCGGACCCAATGACTGTAGTCCTGAAGCTGACGAGGCCTGTGCCTGAGTTCCTGCAACTGCCTGCACAGAACCTGGGATGGTGGATTTTCTCGCAGGAAGCCTGCTCCGGAGGAAAGTGTGGTGACTTCACAGTGGCCGGTATCGTCACATCCGGGCCATGGTACCTGAAGGAGTATATCCTCAAGGACCATATGACGCTGGAGAAGAACCCCTACTACGGCTTCGAGGGGCTGCCGAAGTTCGATCGGGTACTGTTCACCTGGACGGGCGACCGAACCGCAGCAGTGGCTGCCGTAGAGGCAGGACAGGCTGATTTCACACAGCCCGTCAACGCTCCAGATGCTGGCCGTTTGAAGGACAATCCCAATGTGAAGTTCTTCGAGGGTCAAAGAATCGACCAGTTCCGCGGTTGGGGATTCGACAAGAACCGGCCGCCCTTAAATGACAAGCGCGTTCGCCAGGCACTCGGCTATGCAGTCGAGCCTGACGAGATCACTGAGACCTGCTGGTATGGATTCAGCAGTTCGCTCTGGGGCAGCATGTTCTATCAAGCAGATGTCGAGTGGTGTCCACTGCTCTGCCGCGAACCCTGGAAAGGCAAGACCCGCGATGAACGGCTGGCCTTGGCCGACGAATTGCTGACTGAGGCCGGCTGGGAGGATCGAGACGGGGATGGCATCCGCGAGTCGTACGGTATCGAGGGTGTCCCGGATGGGACACCGCTATCGGTAACCGCCATGTACGAGAAGCCGTGGGTGCAGTCCGAGTGCCAGGCCCTGCTATGCCAGGACTACTGGAAGGACATCGGCTTCGATCTCCAGCTTCAGGGCCTGCCCAAGACCAACTATTGGCCAGATGTCCGGGCTGGTAAGTTCGAGATGTGGCACATCGGAATCGGCAGCAGCCCGCTCCCATGGGAGAAGCTCCACGCTTTCTTCCACACCGAGGGGTCTGGTTACTGGGCCGTCGTGCACAGTTTCGAGGAGAGCGACTACATGGACGCGGCCATCGAAGAAATACAGGCAGAGCAAGACTTCGAGAAGAAGAAGCAGCTCATGTCCGATTTCGTTGACTACCTGGTGGATCAGCAGTTGGTCGTCGCTACGGGCTCTCAGAACTCCTTACAGGCTGGTAATGGGAAGATGGAGGGCTTCTACGGCCTGTGGAACGGCTCCATGCGCCCCCTCACTTGGTCTGACATTCCCGGGCGATAGCCTAGGCCCCTGGTACACCAGGCTCAGGCCCGACCTGCCGTCGAAGCGGTATCCGGTGGCCTTCTATACGGCCACCGGATACCGCGTTCAAAATCAGTAACCCAGAGCAAGAATGCATTCGTGAGGTGTTAGAAATGCTTCGTTACACTTTACACCGCCTTATCTTGATGATTCCTCTTTTGATAGGATTGGCAGTTCTAGTATTCTTCTACGTAAACATGCTTCCCGGCGACCCTATTGCCGGTGCGCTAGGGCCTGAGGCGACTGAGGAACAGATAGACTATATACGGCATGAACTGGGTTTGGACCGGCCCATTCTTGTGCGTTTCGTGGAATGGGTGCGGGGCGTCTTGCGCGGTGACTTGGGAATCTCCTTCGCGTCTCGAACCAAGATCACGCCTGTCTTGATTAACCGCATCCCCGCCACGCTGGAGCTGGCCCTTGGGGGGCTGGTGTTTGCGGTGGGGATAGGCCTGCCTTTCGGCTTTATAGCGGGGTTGAAGAAGAACACCAAGATAGACTATCTATTCAGCGCGGCCGCTCTTGGTGGGCTTTCGATGCCCCATTTTTGGTTGGGCACGTTACTGCTGGTTTTCTTAGGGGTAAAGTTGAAGATCATGCCAACAGGGGGGTATGTCCCCTTTAGTGAAGACCCGAAGCAGAGCATTACCTATCTGCTCATGCCCGCCTTTACCCTAGGCATCAATCTGGCGCCCTTCATTGCACGAATGACTCGTGCGTCGGTCATTGAGACCATGCAGGAACCTTTCGTGGCCTTTGCGCGTGCGAAGGGTCTTAGAGAAAAGACCATTCTGGTGCGTTACATAATCCGACACGCGCTTTGTCAGGTGGTCGTCGTGCTGGCCATGTACGCTGGGCATCTCTTGGGAGGATCTCTCGTAGTGGAAGAGCTTTTCCTTTGGCCAGGGATGGGCCGCCTCTTCGTAGGATCTGTGAGGGGGTTGGACTACTTCTTGCTACAGGCTTGCATCCTGATTTATGCAGTGTTGCGCCTGTTGCTTAATCTGCTCGCCGATCTGCTTCACGCCCAGCTGGACCCGCGTATTCAGTTGAAGTGAACTGGAGGTCATACCTTGAGAGCTATTCGTCGTCTTGCCACCAACCGTCTTGCTGGTGCTGGCGCTGTTGCAATTGTACTCATTGTCTTCACTGCCGTCTTCGCCCCGGTCATTGCTCCCCAGGATCCGATAGATTTGCATGTCCGGGAAAGGTTCGCTCCACCGTTTTCCGGGGAATACATCCTGGGAACCGATGAAGTTGGGCGCGATGTTCTGAGCAGAGTCATTTATGGCTCGCGTGTGTCTTTGATGGTAGCAGCCCTGGCTGTGAGCGGAGCAACACTGGTTGGCGGAGGCATCGGTGTTCTTTCGGGCTACTTCGGGGGCTGGCTCGACGGGATTCTGATGCGCATTGTGGATGTGCTCTTTGCCATTCCTACGTTGATGATCGCACTCAGCGTGATCGGTTTATTTGGTCGCACGATGAACGCGATTATCTTCGCGTTGATAGTGGGGTACTCGCCCCTTTTTGCTCGCGTCAGCTACAGTGCCACCGTGGCGGTGCGCGAGCAGCCTTTCGTGGAAGCATCGCGGGCGCTAGGGGCGTCACCCTGGCTCATTCTTCGCCAGGACGTTCTGCCCAACATTTTCCCCCTTGTCGTGGTTCAGATGACGACTTACATCGCTCGCGCGATACTGGCCGAAGCCTCGCTGGGGTTTCTCGGTTTGGGCGTTCAGCCGCCAACGCCAACCTGGGGCGCAATGCTTTCCCTTTCGCGCGAATACTTCTACCACTCGCCGACCCTGCCTATTTGGCCAGGGCTAGCTATTCTAATCGCCGTTTTCTCCTTTAACCTGTTTGGCGACGGGCTGCGCGACTTGCTGGATCCCCGCGCATGGCAGGCGGGTGAATAGATACGATTGGCTGGAGTGTGTATACATGCAACCTTTATTGGAAGTCGAAGATCTTAGGGCCCATTTCTTTATGCGCGATGCTGTTGTGAAGGCAGTTGATGGCGTGAGCTTCGAAATCCAACCGGGCGAGATCGTCGGTTTAGCCGGCGAGTCTGGGTGCGGCAAAACTGTCACGACCCAATGCATCCTGCGTGTGTTGCCCGTACCGGGACGCATCGTCAGCGGCGACATCCGTCTGAAGAGGCAGAGCCTACTGGCTCTGTCGAAAGAGGAGATGCGCCAGATTCGGGGCCGCCGCATCTCCATCGTCCTACAGGACGCGCTGGCAGCCCTCAACCCCGTTATCCCGACCGGGGAGCAGGTGGCCGACGTCTTCCGGGCGCACAACACAGTAACCTGGAAAGAAGCATGGAAGAGAGCGGTTGATGTGATGAGGAGCGTGGGCATCCCTGAGCCCGAGACTCGGGCCAAGCACTTCGCTCATGAGTTCAGTGGTGGTATGCAGCAGCGCACGGTCATAGGGGCTGCTCTGGCGTGCGGACCCGATCTCATTGTCGCTGATGAGCCTACAACTGCTTTAGACGTAACGATTCAGATGCAGATTCTTAATTTGCTCAAGGATGCACAGCAGAAATTGGGGAGCAGTGTTTTGTACATCTCGCACGACCTGGCGAACATAGCCCGGATCTGCGAGAGGGTGATGATCATGTACGCCGGCGAGATCGTTGAGATTGCCTCGACCCATGATCTTTACCACAACCCGCTACATCCATATACGCAGGGACTTCTGGCATGTATCCCGCCGCTAGGGGGGAAGCCGTCTTACTACTTACCAGCCATCCCTGGAAGGCCGCCGGACCCACTGAGCTATCCGCCGGGGTGCCGCTTCGGGCCCCGCTGTGCTGAGGCGAAAGAGCAGTGCGGATTCGAGAGACCGCCACTGAGGTCTGTAGGCGGTGGTCGTTATGTTCGCTGCCTTGAGGACTGAGAAAGGTGTCTTATGAGTGCTCTTGTTGAAGTCCGTGGACTCACCAAACACTTCATGCCGTCTGCCCTCTGGATTCTGACCGGCGCTGAGATGATCAAGGCGGTGGAAGACGTCTCTTTCAAGATAGACGAGGGTACCACGTATGGTTTGGTTGGCGAGAGTGGCTGTGGCAAGACGACGGCTGGGCGCCTGATTCTACGGTTAATTGAGCTCACTTCCGGTAAGGTGTTTTTCGAGGGGAAGGACGTCACAGAGTTCTCGACGCAGGAACTACACGAGTATCGTAGGAAGGCGCAAATCATCTTCCAGAATCCCTTTTCATCGCTGAATCCACGGCGGAGCATGCTGGATATTCTAAGCACTGGATATAAAGTATATAATCTTGGGACCAAAAAGGAGCGTCGTGAGTGGTTGGAAACATTGATAGAGCGCGTGGGGCTGGACCCGAGACATCTGGATCGCTATCCACACCAGTTCAGTGGAGGTCAGCGGCAGAGGCTGGTCATTGCTCGAGCACTCACCTTGAACCCCAAGTTCATAGTGGCCGATGAGCCCGTGTCGGCTCTGGACAAATCGATTCAAGCTCAGATTCTAAATCTACTTCGCGATCTGAAAGGCGAGCTGGGATTCACGATGCTCCTGATCTCGCACGATCTACGTCTGATCTATCACATGAGCGATCACGTGGGCGTGATGTACATGGGTAAGCTGGTGGAGTCAGCGAGTAGCTTTGACCTGTATGCCAACCCGCTGCACCCATATACCCAGGCACTGATAACTTCTGCTCCTTCGATTGACCCAGACCAAGAGATGCCCCAGGGGTTGCTAGAGGGTGAGCTATGGAGCAAAGAACCTCCCAAGGACGGCTGCATCTTCTACCATCGCTGCAGACAAGCGGTTCCAGAATGCGAACACCGCCCTCAGGAGTTGGTGGATCGAGGGGATGGGCACCTCGTCGCCTGCTGGCGCGCCTGAGAGAGGCATTTAGAGGGTTTGATGTGCAGGACGGAGAAGTGTGGGAGCGATCAGTGGCATCCCCAGGATATGAGGGTCTCAGGGTTTTCTATGGAGACCTGCATAGTCACTGCAATGTTGGTTATGGGTAAGGGTCTGTCGAAGATGCATACCAAAACGCACGCCTACAGTTGCACTTTGCCAGCGTAGCGGCACACTCGCACTGGCCCGACATGCCCGAGGGCGATGATCGCCTCGCGGAAGTTGTCGCCTTCCACCAAGAAGGGTTCAGACGGGCCGAGGAGATGTGGCCACATCTCCAGGAGGTCACCGAATCGGTCAATGAAGATGGGAGGTTCGTAACCTTCTTGAGCCAAGAGTGGCACTCGATGCAGCATGGCGATCACAACGTATACTTCAAGGGAGGGCAAGGTGAGATCGTTCGCACCGCTGACTTGGAGGGCATGCGAGCCAAGTTACGGGGATTGGCCCAGCAAGGAATGGAGTGCTTTCTGATTCCGCACCACATTGGCTACCTGACTGGTTATCGTGGCATCAACTGGGATGAATTCACGCCTGAGTTCACGCCGGTGGTCGAGATCATCTCTATGCACGGTCTGGCTGAGAGCAGCGATGCTCCCTATCCCTACCTCCACGCAATGGGGCCCAGGGATGGCAAGGGCACTATGCAGCACGGGTTGAGGACAGGTAGAGTATTTGGCGTGATTGGTTCAACGGACCATCACAGTGCTCATCCAGGAACCTATGGGCACGGACGGGTATCCGTGTGGGCTAGGGAACTCACCCGTGACGGCATCTGGGAGGCCATCGCAGCCAGGAGAACCTACGCTCTCACCGGAGATCGTATCACGCTGGCGTTCTCTGTCAATAGTCGCCCCATGGGCTCCGTTCTACCACCCACGCCGGAGCGCTCTATTGAGGTTTCAGTGGCAGGGGGTGGAGCTATAGACTATGTAGAGGTGTTGCACCGCAACCACGCGATCCATCGCTGGAGCGCTCACGAGTGCAAGGTCCATGACACCTCGGAACCGGTCAAGGTCTTGCTGGAGCTCGGGTGGGGGGAAAAGGGTCTTAATTTCGATTGGAACGTCGATCTGCGGTTGATAGATGGAAAGCTTCTGTCAGTGGAGCCACGCTTCCGGGGGCCTGACATCATTACGCCACTCCAAGCAGACAGGGGGGAACACATATTCAGCAACTGGGCACAATTAGGAGATGAACAGGTGCGTTTCGCCACTCGAACATGGGGAAACCCAAACACCGTCACTCCTGCGACCCAGGGCCTCTGCCTGGAAATCCTGGGAAGGGAAAGTACTCGAATCGCAGGGCAGATCAACGGTTATGACATTCACGTAGATCTGGCTGAGCTGGCACATGGCTCGCGGGTTGGGTACTTGGGGGGCTACCGCGCGCCTGCCTACTGCTTCCAGCGAGCCGTTTCCAAGGCGGAGTATACGTGCAATACTTCTCTGATGCACCGCTCGGATGGAGGAGGGCGAGATTGGTACTACGTCCGGGTTTGCCAGAAGAATGGACAATGGGCATGGAGCTCCCCCATTTGGGTCGAGGGCTCGTGAGCCCATATTTCTTCTCAACGTTCGTGCTCAGTTGAATTAGTTCATTTGTTAGCGATAAAAGGTTTTGTTAGGAGGTCAAAGATGTCTACAAGAGCAAAGAAAGTCATCCTTATCGGTCTCGATGCACCCATCGCACATCGAATCTTCGAACTGGCGCAGGAGGGCAAATTGCCGGCCTTCAAACGCTTGGTCGAAAACGGTGTCTGTGCTGAGAATTGCCTGGTACCATTCCCCACTGTGACGCCGCCGAACTGGACGACGATCTCTACACGTGCCTGGCCGGGCACGCATGGGATCACTAGCTTCCATACCCACATGCCCGGCGATCCCTTTCTTGAAGAGATCCAATCGTGGGACAGTGCCGAATGTAAGGCCGAGACGATCTGGGAAGCGGCTGCTAGGGCCGGGAAGCGCATCATCATCATCAACTATCCGAGCACCCATGGCCTGAATCCGGAGAGCGGCATTCGCCTGGGTGGGACTTCCATGTTTATTAACAGCTTCCGCGTAGGTCTTCCAGGTCGGGGCGGACCGGCAGGGTTGGCTAAAGATCAGGTTTTCTCTACAGATGAGTATCTGATCGACAGCACGCACATCGAGCTGCGTCCGGCGAGCGACTGGAGTAATGTGCCGGCAGGAACCAAGGTCTTGGAGGCGGATCTACCGCTGAAGTATCGCGGCCCTCTAACGCCGCTCAAGCCCAGAACCTGGCACATGCTGGTCGTGGCCAGTGATGGCAAGAGTTTCGATCAGGTTGTTGTGTCATAATCGAAGGATGTGGAAGCAGCCTTCGCCACACTCAGAAAGGGCGAGTGGAGCGACAACGTGATCCACGAATTCGATACGGAGGCGGGACCTAAACGCGCGGCTTTCCGCTGTAAGCTGATGGAACTGACGGACAATGGCCGGAGTGTGCAGCTCTACGTAACCGACCTTTGCGGCTTGGACGGCTGGTCAGTGCCCGAGGAGATTGCCGCCGAGATTCCATGTTACGAGGGCTTGCCGCTAGCTGGATATGCTGGTTTCGCCTGGAGCGCGGGCTGGATAGACACCGATACCCTGGTAGAGGTCTTCGACCTGGAGCATCGCTGGCTGGCCGAGGCGACGACCTATCTGGCGACGCATAAGCCATGGGCCGTCCTCTCTGTGGTGATCCATGGCCCGGACACGTTCCACCACTTGCTGAGCAACTTCATCGATCGACAGTTCACCCCGGATCCGGAGCAGTTGGAGTATTATCAGGGCATTGAGCGGACCTATTACAAGTGCATAGATCACGCTGTAGGACGCATCGCTGACCTGGCCGATGAGGAAACGGTGCTGGCTGTCGTCTCCGACCACGGCACCAAGGCGACGACACGGCGATTCATCCCGGCCAGGATAATGGCCGACGCTGGCCTGACTGTGTTCAAGGACCCCTTGCCTCCAATGAAGGACGATGTACCCAGGACTAGAGAGGAAGTGATGGACCAGCTTATGCCTTTCCACGCCCCACCGGCCGATTGGTCCAAGACCAAGGCTATCATGGTGGGTGAGTGCTACATCTGCGTCAATCTCAAGGGGCGTCATCCGGAAGGAATTGTGGAGCCTGAGGACTACGAAGCGGTGCGTGACGAGATCATCAAGGTTCTGTATGACTATACCGACCCTGTGACCGGCATCAAGCCGGTCATGTTGGCGGTGCGTCGTGAAGAGGCGATGTTCTTCGGGTTGTACGGCAAGATGGGCGAGCGAGTGGGTGATATCGTCTATGCGATCAATCCCAGGTTCGGACGCCAGCACGGCCCTGCCTGGCCCACCCACGAGATTGGTATTGGGTCGCTGAAGGGACTCTTCCTGATGGTTGGGCCAGGGGTGAAGAGAGGTGAGGTTCTCAAGAGGAGGGTGAACCTGGTTGACGTGGTGCCCACTCTTTGCCACCTCGCGGAGCTGCCTGTACCTCGTGACTGTGAAGGAGCAATAGTTTACCAGGCGTTGGAAGATCCCGACGCGAAAAGCAAGGAACTCGAGCGTGTGCGAGACAACTTCCGCCGTTTGAAAGCGATATACGAGGCCCAGCAGGCAGAGTCGCACACATACAATCTGTAGGGTACCTCTATCGGACGCCAGGCGCCCGCACACATAGGGAGTCTAGGTGCCATCATGTGTCAATCGAGCGTGGCCAGCAAGTGAACAAAGCGCGATATCAAATCAGTGGCTGCAGTTCGCGGAGTGGCCTAAGAGGCTTTCGGAGGGCTAAGGGAATGAACAAAGAAGCGACTTCGCAGCACACTTTGACGGACCCCCTGGCCTGGCGACGGCGGGAACGACTGGGGTGCCGGGAGCGAGTGCTGACTGCGATAGACCACCAGGAGCCCGACCGGGTGCCCATTGACTTCTGGGCTGTACCTGAGATAATGAACCGTCTGCAGCGTCATTATGGCATTTCCGATGAAGAGACGCTTTTGGAATATCTGGGAGTGGACATGCGGGTGGTCCGGGGCCCCAGCTATGCCGGACTGGAGATGCGCCGCTATGCGGATGGCACTGTGGAAGACCTGTGGGGGGTACGTCGTCGGGTGGTCACTTTCGGTGAAGGGGAAAAACGGGGCAGCTACAAAGAACTGGCTTTCTCTCCCGTAGCTAGTGCCATGACTGTGCGAGAGATTGAGACCTATCCCGGCTGGCCCTCACCTGACTGGTGGGACTACAGCACGATAGCCGAACAATGTGCCCGCTTTAGCGGTTACTGCGTGTTCTTTGCTGGCGATCGATTGGACCGTACGGCTCAGCTTAAGACAGCCATGTACCTACGTGGCATCGAGCAGATCATGATAGACTTGGTCGAGAATCCTGCCTTGCTGGAATGTATGCTGGAGCATATCAACGCCTATTATTTGGAATACAATCGTCGGGTATTCGAGGCGGCGGAGGGACGCATTGATGTCTTCATGACGGGGGATGACTTCGGCATGCAGACGGGTCCTATGATGAGCGTTGCCATGTGGCGACGCTATTTCGAAAAGGGATTCCGTGCCTACATAGACCTGGCCCACCGTTATGGCATCCCGGTGATGCATCATACCTGTGGTGCTGTGCGCCCTCTGATTCCTCTTTTCATCGATGCCGGTCTGGACATCTTGCAATCGTTGCAGCCTCGGGCTGCGGGCATGGACCTGGCCGGGCTCAAACGGGAATTTGGCCAAGATTTGGTTCTCCATGGCTCGGTGGACATCCAGCGGACGCTTCCCTTCGGTACCCCGGATGACGTCCGGGCTGAAGTGCGGCAACGCCTGGAGATGGGCAAACCGGACGGGGGGTTCATCATCTGCACCGCGCATAACATTCAGGTGGACGTGCCGTTGGCAAATGTCCTCGCGCTAGTCGAGGCGTACCAGGAGTACACTTGGTATTGATGGTTCTGAGATACTTTGGTCCGCTTTTAGCAGTGAGCGCATGGGCTTTGCCACGTTTGGGCGGGAAGGCTGAGTGGATACGTAGATCATCGCCTTTGGGCAAGCCCCAATGTGAACATCGGAGTTCGGCGCTAGAGCGCCGAACTCTTTCCTATAGTTGCTTCGATCCCTTTCACATTTCTCCTGAAGACGTGAACGGCTTAAGGGACTGGTGACCAGATGGCAACTAGCATGAGCAGCAAGGAACGAGTAAAAACGACACTGGTACATCGCGAGCCCGATAGGGTGCCCGTCGGCGAGATGGGCATTGACTACCCGGTCATCGAGCAGGTCTTAGGCCATCCAACGTTCTATCGCGCTAAAGGCAAGGAACGTATGGCCATATGGGCCGGACGCCGTGACGAGGTAGTGCGTAGCCAGAAAGAAGACTTGGTTGCTCTCGTGCGCACTTTGGAGTGGGACATTGTCCCTGTCTGGCTTACCTATAGCAACAAAGTGGACTACCATCCCCCAAGGTTCTTGTCCGAGGATAAGCTCAAATGGGAAGACGTCGAGGGAAACATCTGGCAGGCTCCAAGCGAGGCAGGAGACGCCTTATGTATCGAATCTCGCCCGATCACCCCAGCGCTTCTTGAAGAGATGTTAGCCACCCCGCCCCGGGTTGACGAGTCTGAGTTGGAACTGGTCCGGTATGTGGTCCAGGAGCTGGGCGATACACATTTCATCATCGCGCGGGGTTGGCACGACCCCTCCACGTGGCTTGATGGTTCCTTTCCCATGCCCGGCGAGGGATTTAACATACCGGTCCATAAGTTCCTCATGATGATTTATGATGATCCAGAGTTCGTGCACGCTATTTTACGGGCCTACACCAAGCGGGCCATTGATTACGGAAAGATCTTGATCGCTGCTGGTGTGGATGCGGTGCAAATCAATGCCGACTACTGCATCAACACCGGCCCCTGGCTATCGCCTTCCCACTTTGCAGAGTTTATCTTGCCCTATATGCAAGAACACGTGACTGCCTTCAAACAAGAAGACGTTTTCGTTCTGAAGCACACAGATGGCAACTCGTGGTCCTTGCTAAACATGATGGTTGATACTGGAATAGACGCCCTGCATGGCATTCAGCCTAGCATCGGTATGGACATCAAGCACTTGAAGGAGCGAGTAGGGGGCCGAATAGCACTCTTTGGCGCTATTGAAGGCGATACGCTCATCAAAGGCACACCGGAAGAGGTGGCGCGTGATGTGGAGTACTGCCTCAAGTACGGAGCTCCCGGAGGAGGCTTTGTACTGACCAGCAGCAACTCTATACAAGCCGGTACCAAGTATGAGAACTACATGACGATGTTGCGCGTAGCGCGCGAGAGAGGGACATATCCGATCGTGCCGTAATCAAGCACATCCTTCGCCTAACAGCGTTCTACCCCATCTATGGTGATTCTCTCTACCAGGCCGAGATCGAGTGGCATAAGGATCTATTATTGAGCCGTCTTAGTCAATCCGAACAGCACTACTTCCGTGACGAGATGCCGACGCCCTGAGACTTGAAGATCTGGATGTAGTCTGCTGGTTAAGCAACTTGTCCAATTGCCACCAATACTACGCTCAAGGAGGAACCTATGATCGCCAATCGCTCAGTTTTGGACTGGCCAAGTGGCACAACGGTTTTCAAACCCGAGAAATGCTACAACGGCTATACAGTAGTAACACCCTATCGCTCGCATCTCATTTTCCTGATCGATATGGCAGGACGTGTGGTGCACACATGGAGCGCTGATGTCGAGCGGTCTGCTCAGTCGTGGTTTGTGCGTCGGCTTCCCAACGGAAACTGGATGAGCCCGAATTACTACATGAGGCATCCAGATCCGACGTCGCCTCCCGACTTGGTACCAAACTGTTTTTCTGCCATAGATTTCGATACGGAGCTTGTGGAGTTCGACTGGTATGGCAGGATAGTATGGCGCTATAGACCTCCCAAGGGGACATACCTTAACCATGATGTGGCACGGCTTAAAAATGGTAATACGATCGTCCTCCTGGAAAAGCAGGCGCAAGTACCAGCTATTTCCGATAAGCGTATAGCAGAGAACTACTTTGTGGAAGTTGATGCAAGTGGCAAGATCGTTTGGGAATGGTATACGAGCGATCACATTGATGAGCTCGGGTTCTCTGAAGAAGCCAGGCAACTCATGTATGAGAAAGGCGGAACCCTTTTTCATACGAACATGATATCACCGCTGCCTGGCAATACGCTCGAGAAGACTGATGCCCGATTCGCCAAAGGGAACATACTCACCAGCCAGCGCGACACGAGCTTGATCTATATCATCGACAAGAAGACGGGGAGAGTCGTATGGACGTGGGGCATCAGGGAAGGCCAGCTCGTCGGTCAGCACCACCCCGTCATGCTGCATAATGGCAATATTCTAGTATACGATAATGGTGGACAGTCGGGGTATCCGACCAAGGTGCGTTTCTACACTAGGCTGGTGGAGCTTAACCCCGTCACGAAGGAAGTCGTTTGGGATTATGCCCACGAACCATATACCTTCAAGCCTACGGCCAAGTTCTTCAGCAGCACGTGGGGCTCTGTCCAGCGGCTGCCTAATGGCAATACCCTGTCTCTGGATTGTCATAAAGGCCGAGTCTTCGAAGTATCCCCATGGGGCGAGACAGTATGGGAGTATATCAGCCCTTTCGCCTGGGGGCGGGGGACACAGGTTCTTGACTCGGGGATTTATCGGGTCTATCGTTACGGTTACGATGAAGTCCCGGAGCCGGATCCGTACTTCAAGAACACCGATGGGCACATGGACTGTCAACCTATTGCATCGTCCTTACCTGAGTACTTGGGGCTACCGTCACCCGACCTACCGTGACACTGAAGAGTACGCGAGCAATATCTGAAGAGGTGACGAATGTTCAGCTCTAACATCCAGACGTTATCGCAGGCCGACCTGGATCTCATTCACCGCTCGGCCCTAGAGGTTCTCCGGGATGTTGGGGCGCGCGTGGATCACGAGCGAATGCGGACCCTGCTGGCCGATTTCGGCTGCCAGGTGAAGGGTTCGGTCGTCAAATTCCCAGAACAGGTGGTCGAATATGTTGTGGGAAAAATGCGGGACCCATCGAACCAGGACCATGGCTATACCGGCACGCTACCCCTGAACTGGCACCGCATCCCGAAAGAGGCCCGAGTTGTGAGGTAGCGACCGGCCAGGCGACTAAGGCCCATGATCTGGAGACGGACGAGCTGCGCCCGGCTACGCGCCAAGACCTCATCCAGGCGTGCCGCATCGTAGACAACCTGCCCGGCGCCATCACCGGCCACGCGGTGTTCCTGCCGCAAGACGTGCCGCCTATGGTGCGCGATCTGTACACCCTGGTCACCGTCGCCGAGCACTACCCGTACTCGGATTTCGTGGAGATCTACAGCCCCGAGATGGCACCCTTCTTCCTGGAAGCTGGCCAGGTGATCTGCGGCTCGGTGGAAGCACTGAAGAAGGACCCACCGTTCTGCTCGTGGGCTTTCGCCACACCTCCACTGACCTTCAGTCGCCACGGCTTTGAAATCCTCTTCCAACTGAAGGACTTCGGTCTGGAGCGCGGCTATGGGATAGGTGGTGTCATGCCGATCCTCGGGGCCTCGACGCCCATGACGCTGGCCGGCTACCTGGTTATGCAGACGGCCGAAGTGCTAGCGTGCAACGTCATCAATTGGGCGCTGCTGCGACGCGTCTCGGGCTATGGAGGTGGGCCGACCATTATGGACATGAAGCAGATGACACCCAGCCAGAGCGCACCGGAAGCGGCCTTGCTCTTCCTGGCTAGCGTGGAGCTGCAACGCTACTACGGCAACCCGGACCCGATGTTCCCCTATGCCCTGAGTGCTGACTCCAAAATTCCCGATGTCCAGGCCGGCATTGACAAGACACTCACTGCCACTCTGGCCGTGTTGGCGGGCAGCCGAGTGCTATCGGCCGGGATGGGCTGCCTGGCGCTGGCAGGCGTCGCCAGCTTGGCGCAGCTCGTCATTGACTACGAACTGTGCAAGAGCCTGGAGCACATCGTGCGCGGCTTCGTGGTGGATGCCGAGCACATCGGCCTCGACCTGATCAAGGAAGTCGGCATCGGGGGCAGCTTCCTGGGCGAGCAGCATACAGTAAAATACATGCGCGAGACGTTGTACTTCCCAAGGTTGTTCGATCGGGGCTCGGCCGGTGACTGGCAGTTGGACCGCCAGGGAATGCTGGCCCGGGCCAAGGGTAGAGTGCGCCAGATCTTGAATGAGGACAAAGGGCCGACCTACTTGAGTCGAGAACAGGTGAAAGAACTGGAACGCATTGCAGATCGCGCTGTCAAAGAGTTCGAGTAGAAGGTCAGAGGTAAGTTGCTGTGATACAGTTGAACGCGGCAGATTATTTCGACCTGGATAAGTACCACGCCCGGTTGGCGCGCAACCGCCAAGCCTGGCAGGAGTTCATGGAGGGCCGGCGAGAAGTACTGGTCTTTATGAACCTGTGTGCCCCGGCACTCTGCTCGCTATTCGACGTCAGTTTCGCCGACTACTATACCGACCTGGCGACAATGATTGACACCCAGCTTCGCGGTATTGCCTGGCGACTGGAGAACCTTGACGAAGATGAGCTGCCCCAGGCGGTATTCCTGGACCAGGCGACGTTGCACGAGGCTATCGCCTTCAACCTGCCCGTATACTACCAGGAGAACTCACCACCCTGGGGCGCACGCCTCATCCACAACCCCGCGGAGATCGACCGATTGGCTCCTCCCAGCCTGGTGAACCACCGTGCACTGACCGAGACGGCGCGCCGCCTGGCGAAAATGCACGCCATGGTGACTGGCATTCCGGTGTTGACCAGCGTACACCTGCACGCACCTTTTACCATGGCGGCACAATTGCTGGGGGCTCAGGAGCTTTATGTGCTGTGCCTCAAAGATCCGCCGCGTGCCCACAAGTTGCTGCAATTCTGTGTCGATTTCTTCCACCATTTCGAGCGCGTAAAGTGGCAGTACGGCATTCCCCCGGAGCCATTAGATGAGTTCGTGTGCTGGCGGGAGAGCCAGCGGGGCCTGACGCGCTTGTGGGTGAGCGACGACAGCGCGCCGGCAGTATCGCCACGTTTCTATGAGGAGTTTATACTGCCGTACAACCGGGCACTTTTCGCTGACTACGAGTATGTGCAACTGCACATGGATGGTAAATGGGATCACCTTCTCCCGCTAGTAGCGCAGCTTAAGCCAGGCTTCGTCGAGGTCGGTGGAGAGACGGATTGGGCCGCCGCAGTAAAGCACCTGGGCCGGCATGCAATCCTTCAGGGCGGAATTGGGGGCCTGCAGGCCCTGGAAGGCAGCCCGGTCTCTTGCGCAGAGACAGTTCGGCAGGCTCTGGAGGCTGCCGCCGGTCGGGCACGGGTGATCATTACCGTCGCGCAGGAGACGCTCCCTGGTATGCCCGTGGAAAACATGAAGGCGATCATCCAGGCAGTCCGAGACTGGGCCTAGGTGTCATTTCGTCGCAAGGACAGGCATGCAGCACACAATGACAGAAGGCATTGCCAGGAGGTTGAGAATGTCTACCGGTACAAAACAGGTGAAGAAAGATTACATGCGCGTATATCTTGATACAATAGTAAATAACCTCGAACGGATCTGTTCCGAGCAGCGGGATATGATCCACCGCTGTGCAGAAGTTATCGCGGATAGGGTCGAGGAAGACGGTCTGATTTATGTTTTCGGCAGTGGCGGTCATTCAAATATGATGGCCGAGGAGATGTTTCATCGAGCAGGAGGGTTCGCCTGTGTAAGCCCGGTTTTTGTTGACAGCATTCGTATTCCTCATGTCCCGCTTGGTGAACGAAGCCCAGGAATCGTTCCGTACATTTTCGACTTCTACGAGATCGGCGAAGATGATGTACTAATTCTGGTCAACGCCTATGGCATCAACCCCGTAACAATCGAGACGGCCCTGGAGGCGAAGCGGCGTGGCGTGAAGGTCATCACTGTAACATCTACGGAATACGCCGAGCGCCTGCCAAAAGATTTTCGTGGCAGACACAAGTCTGGTCTCAATCTGCATGAATTGTTTGAATTAACGCTTTTCACCTATGTTCCCTACGGTGATGCAATTGTTGAAGTGGATGGCATTGAAAGTGGAGTTGGACCGTATTCAACATTTGCCAACGCATTTATCTGTAACAGTCTGGTGCTGGAAGCCGCCGTCATGCTGGTCGAGCGCGGCATCGATCCGCCAATCATCAACAGCATAAATGTCATTGACGGTGAGAAGAAGAATCAGGTTCTATACAGCAAATACCGTCCACGCATCAGATGGTTGTGAGAACGCACCAGGAGAAACTGTTTTGAGCCTGCAGTCAATATTAGACAAGTCCCCCGTTCTTTTTCCCACTATCCGTCTATACGACCAAGATGCCTGGAGTCACGCCGCTGATCGTTATGTCCGTCACGAGTTTAATGTTCTTGGCAGCGACTGGGTACGGGTACATTATGGCATGAAATGTCATGGATTCGAAGGTAACGATTATAGTGAACTGATGACCACGGCCGAATCTGTTCGGCAGCAATTGCCGCCCGCTTGCCGCCGCAGAAGCGGAGAACTGCTTCAACTTGCTCGACAGTTCGTACCAGATTACATACCAATCGACTGGCACATTGATTTCAAGTCAGGCTACCGATACGGGCTTGTGCACCATAAACAACTCAAGTATGGTTTTCTTGATGGGGTTGATGCGAAAGTATCCGCTGATTTGTCACGTTGCTATCACCTCGTCGTGCTCGCTTTGGCGTGGCAGGCAACAGGCAAAGAACGATATCGTCAAGAGATCTTGGCCCAGATTATCGATTGGCTCGCATTCAATCCCTTTGAATACGGTCCCGCATGGCGAGCAAATATGAACGTGGCTATCAGAGCGGTTAACTGGATTGTTGCTTTTTCACTTATTCGTGACAGTTTTCATATCGAATCAAAACAGGACCGCGCGTTTCTTGAGACTTTCCAGAAGAGTATTGTAGATCATCGTCGTTACATTGCCGAAAACTTGGAATTTCCAGAGGATCATTTCCACCCGAATCACTATGTCGCCAATCTGGCAGGATTACTTGTTGTATGTAGCTTCTGTAGCAGGTGGAACAGTGAAGCTTCGGCTTGGTACAATCTGGCTCTACGTGAATTGAGGACAGAACTCGACCGGCAGGTCCTGGCGGATGGCTTTGATTATGAAGCAGCGACGTCTTATCATGCTCTAATTCTTGAAATGATTAGCTATGCCCTCATTTTGGCAGCCCACGCAGAGGGTGAATACCGGCCGGTAGGGGTTCGAACCTGGACTGAAAACCGCCTGGGTCGAAATCGCTTGGGCAAGCTGAGAAAGATGTTCATCGCTCTTCGGGACATTATCCAACCGAACGGTTTAATTCCCCTCGTTGGTGATACCGACGATGGACGGTTCCTATATTTGGAGACGCCACATAGTCACAAGCGGGACTGGCGGTTCTTGAGCTGTGTTGGGGCTGCGCTGTTTGGTGACCCAGCCTTGCTTACGGAGACGGCTAGCCCTCGGGACTGGGCGGCTGCCCAGTTGTTGCTCAATGTACAGCCACGCGAAAACCAGCCAACTGAATCAAAGAGTGCCTCGTATCGCGATGTTGGTTTCTACATCATGAGGGGGCCAGGTCTTTACAGCTTGATTTCCTGCGGTCCTATAGGCACCGATGGCAAAGGAGGGCATTGCCATAACGACAAGCTGGCGTTGACATTGTGCGTTGATGAGAAAGAGATTCTCATTGATCCGGCTGTCTATGTGTACACGGCCAGCAGAAAATATCGTGACCTGTATAGATCTGTTTCTTCGCACAACACAGTTGTTCTGGCCGATCAGGAGCAAAATCGGTTTCTTGACGAATCTCCGTGGTGGGGCTGTCATGAAGACACCCGCTGTAAGTGCATCAAATGGGAGAACTGGCCAGAACGGGATGTGTTTATTGGCGAGCACGAGGGATATCTACGGCTGGATACGCCGGTGCTGCATCGAAGGCAAATTGTATGGCAGAAAAGAAATCGCAGAATGATCATCACAGACAAGATGCTCAAACAGGATTCAGCAGAGCCTAGCCGCAAAATGCAATGGACGTTTATGCTGCATCCTGAATGTCAAATCGCAAGCGTCGAGGAGCAGCTTGCCGTCGTTGAGCGAGAGGGCGTCCGGTTAGAGTTTCTGACCTCAAGCGGCCGATGGCAGACATCAAGAGGGTTCTATTCTCCCTCTTACGGAATTAAGCAACTCTGTGCGAAATTAGCCATCTATTTCCTTTTTGGTATTGCAGAGAACACAATCATCATCTCCTGGTAAGTGACAGCCATGCTCCCTAGTACAGCCGGGCGCAAGTCCTTCGGTAGTTGCAGGGCAAGCGCTGGTTGAGCGCCGCCCTGAGCCTGTCGAAGGGTAGCTTCGTAGCGCCAGCGGAGAAGCGTATCGAACCCAAGCGTTTTCTGCCCACAGGAGCGCTCTTTGCAAGCCGCTTGGTCTCGATGGTTTTGTTGAAAAACGTCGTGCTCTGGGACAGACCTCCACTCCTAAGCACCGGAGTCCCGAATGGCTCGACTGAGCTCGGCGAAGTCTTGTTCGGGGTGTTCCCGCTACGGCGTCAGTTTGCAGACGAGAAAGCCCCCAACAAGCTACGTAAGAGAGGGTCTACCCCTCTCTCTGGCGGAGGTGAGCCTCCATTACCTCGAACTTCTCATCGAGGTCGGCCCTCCGACGTGTACTAGAGCAGCCTGCAGTTTGTCCATTTAACACAGTAGGCTGCCTAGCTGAAGCGGGATTTTGTTTTTCTACGGCTCGGTGGACAGCCAGCGGACGCTTTCCGTTGCTGCCACGGATGACATCTGTGCTAATACTACAACGAGACTTTGGAGCAGTTCCTGGACCCGCAAAGTCGAAGGCCCGTCCCCGGGCTGTGTTTGGATGGGTATCGCACTATGCACGGCCCGGGGACGGGCCTCAGAGCATACGTTATATCGAGATCTCGTTGTAGTACTAAGGCACAACAGCGTCTGGAGGTGAGTAAATTTGGCCAAGTTATTAGGTAGGATAACTGACAAACACACTGGCGAGAGGATCGAAGCCCGCGTACAAGTGCGCCCCATCGAGGCAAGATTCCTGCATCCGAAAGGGGCCATTCTAAAAGTTGGCCCCGGGCAACCTTTTTTCTATAGCGACGGTGAGTTTGAGGTGGAAGTGCCGCGTGGGTCGGCCAGGATCCTTGTCGAGCGCGGAACGGAGTATGTGCCAGCAAAGCTGACCGTGGCTGTGCCCGCACGAGGGACAGTGACTGCCGACATCGAGATGGACCGCTGGTCTGATCTTGCAGAGCGAGGATGGCATCCCGGCAACACTCACATTCACTACGATCAGTACGAACAGCGGCCCGATGAGCGGCTGCGGCTGGACCCGAGGGTTGAAGATCTTCGTGTCACAGCCATCAGTATCGTAAAGCGATGGGACCGGGCCTACGCCGTAAATAAATATACGCCGGGAGTCCTCACTGAGTTCTGCAGCGCGCACCACCATGTGGAATGCGGTGTCGAAAGCCGGCACAACAGTCGCGAAGACTCAATTGATGGAGGCTATGGCCACATCATGCTGCTGAGACTCAAGGAAGTGGTCGAGCCCATCAGCCGCGGGTACCTGGTGGACGAAACCGATCCAGATTACCCGCCGCTATGCTATGCCTGCGATGATGCCCATCGCCAGGCCGGCATTGTCATCTGGTGTCATAATGGGCGAGGCATGGAGGCCCCGGTGGCTGCGGCGCTGGGGAAACTGGATGCCTTCAATCTGTTCGATCCCTACTGGATAGATCTGGAGTACTCCTTCTGGTATGCTATGCTCAACTGTGGGCTGAAACTCCCTGCTTCCACTGGATCGGACTGGTTCTTGTGCTCGGCCAACCGGGTGTATGCTTATACAGGCCGCAGTTTCCGCTATGAGGATTGGATGGAGGCATTGCAAGGAGGGCGGACTTTCATCACAAATGGACCAGCGCTCTTCGTGACAGTTGACGACCACATGCCTGGAGACACTATAGTAAGAGAACCAGAGGAAGAGTTGACGGTATCGGTTTCTTGGAAGTCCCACTACGCTATTCACAGGGTAGACATCATCTGGAATGGGAGGGTAGTTGCCTTTCAGCAATTGCCTGATGGGTGTACGGAGGGACATTTTGAGGCAGGGGTGAAGGCCGTCTCCGATGGATGGATTGCTGCACGCCTTGGTAGTACATTCAGGGACAGTTTCTTTGAGCCCATCTATGCACATACCAGCCCAGTCTATGTCATGACGGGCATCCGGTCTGAGGAGGAGAAGTTGGCCGCAGCCCGTTTCGACCGGGCCATCGAGGAATCCTTGGAAAGGCTGAACCGACAGGGGAGATTCCAGACCGACAAGCAGCGTCAAGAAGTACTTAACCTGTTCCGACAAGGGCAAGCGGTCTACAGGGGGCTGCTCGACTGAGCTCAGCTACTGCGTGAGCTCTTGCGCAGTCTTGGGCGGTGAAAAAGGGAGGCCATGTCAATACCAATAGAGAAGCGCATCGAGCGCTACAACACTTGGAGAAAGCGGGAACCTGTGGAGCGTCCTATGATAGGGCTTTCCTGGGAACCGGATGTTCCCCCGCTGCCAGATATGTTGGCCCAGGTAGAGCTAGGAAAGGAAGTCTCGCCTGACCAAATCCAGCCAGAGATGTTTCTCAACTGGATTGAGCAATGCTATCGGCGGGATTGTGAATTGAAAAGCGACATTATTCAGTCGTTCGCGCCTGCCTTTGGCATTCCCTGGGTAGAGGCTATTGCAGGGTGCCCAGTCGTTGCTCACCCTGGATCACTGTGGGCGGAACCTTGCCTCGATAGCTACGCCAACCGCCCACGGATCTGCCTCGACTTGGACAACCCTTGGCTCCGTAAGTTGATCGAGCTTACCCGTGTCTTGGTCGAGTTTGCCGATGGTCGTTTTCCGGTTACACTTCCCCTGACGCGAGGCCCCCTGGACACCTTGTCCGCCATGCGCGGGCCGGAGCGGATGGGTCTCGACTTTTATGACAATCGAGATGAGGTGCTAGAAATCCTCGATGAGCTGACAGATCTGTGGATAGGCTTCTGCGAGGCCGTCTTGCCATGGATTCCACCCTTTCACGGCGGCTATTGTACCAGGATGAAGATGTGGGCACCCGGCCATGCTGTCACTCCTCAAAACGACATCTCGTCGATTGTCTCGGCCAGTATGTACGAGGAATTTGCCTTACCGTGTGACAGGAGGATCGTGAGCAGATTTCCCTATCATTCGTTTCACCTGCACGACACTGAGTATCATCAAATTGACGGCTTGCTAAAGCTAAAGGAGCTTACCGCCATCCAGCTTTTTCTACAGCCGTCCAGCGGTGGTCCGCCGCTAGAGACTGTTATGCCGGTAGTAAGGCAAGCACTGAACAGCAAACCTTTGCTCCTGGGTGTCGAGGACATCGAAACAGCCGAGTGGTGTCTCAATGAATTGCCTAGTACCGGTTTCTGTTTGATGCTTTCAACCAAGGCTCATAATCCAATTTCAGAAGAACACAAGCTATGGCTGAAAAAGCATTGTTCCTTTTGAGCTAGGTTTGGGTGAATAAGTTGCAGGGAGGTCAGAAAGATGCTGTATCGAAGATTAGGTCAGAGCGATTTGGAAGTCAGTGTGATCACGATGGGATGTTGGGCCATTGCTGGAGATCGCTTCTGGGGACCGCAGGATGAAGGCGATGCCATCGGGGCGCTCAGGATGGCGGTCGAGTGTGGTATCAATCTCATTGACATTGCCGAGGCCTATGGCGATGGCCGCTCAGAAGAATTGGTTGGCAAAGCATTCAAGGACATGCGTGAGAAAGTCATCATCGCTACCAAGGTCTCGGTCGATCACTTGAGACCAGAGGATGTAAGAGCCGCTTGCGAGGCCAGCCTGAAGAGATTGGGGACAGACTACATTGATGTTTACTACATCCATTGGCCTAACTGGGACATCCCCGTTTCTGAGACCTTGGGAGCTATGGAAGGTTTGAAGGAAGAGGGGAAGATTCGTATCATCGGATGTTCCAACTTCGGAAGACGGGATCTCACAAAGTTGTTGCAATACGGGCGGGTGGAGGTCAACCAGTTGCCGTACAGCCTCCTCTGGAGAGCGATTGAGTACGAGATATTGCCCACCTGTGTTGAAAACGGGGTCAGTGTAGCCTGTTACAGTCCTCTAGTCCAAGGTATTCTGACCGGCAAGTTTGGGTCTGCCGATGATGTCCCGCCAGAGCGGGCACGAACACGTCATTTTTCTTCGAGCCGGGAAGGTACCCGCCACGGCGAACCTGGGGCGGAAAGGGAAACGTTCGAAACGATGGAAAAGATCCGCGAGATCTGTCAGGAAGCGGGCTTGCCGATGACTCAAGTGGTGCTTTCATGGCTACTGCAGCAAGAGGGCATAGCCACTGTCACAGCCGGAGCGCGGAATCCAGAGCAGATACGTGCCAACACGACCGCAGCATCACTAGAGCTACCAAGAAATGTTGTTGAGGCACTCACCAGCGTTACCGAGCCCCTGAAGGAGAAGCTGGGCAGCAATGCTGATTTGTGGCAATCGGATTCGCGGATTCGGTAGGAAGTAGTGCATTGTGGAAGCCCCAAGTGAAGTGAGCTACGGGTCAACGTAGTCTCCATGGGCTTTGCACCCCTTGCAGGAAGTGCTCCCGGTGGGTCTCAAGATAAGGCTAGCGCAATTTCGATCCCCAAGACGGCATTTGAGTGCGGTATCAATTCTTCTCGGGCAAGTGCACACAGATCACAGCGGATTTCTCTCCAGCAATACCCGGTTTAAGGAGGTCAGTTGATGAAGATCGAGGTTCCCTTTTCGAAGGCCCTTCGCCTGATCAACCCAGGGCCCGTGGTCCTGGCAACCTCCAAGTACGAGGAGGCCGTCAACATCATGGCTGCTGCCTCGACGACACCCATCAGCCATGATCCACGGCTCCTAGGGGTGTCTATCAGTCCTCGTCGTTTCACACATGAGTTGATCGAGCAAAGCGGCGAGTTTGTACTCAACATACCGGGGCTCAATCTGGCAAGGCAGGTCAAGCTTTGTGGCACACGCTCTGGCCGTAACATAGACAAGTTCAGGGAGGCCCATTTGACGCCTGCGGAAGCCAAGCTGGTGAGCGTTCCCCTCATTGAGGAGTGCCTGGGCCATCTAGAGTGCACCCTAGTTGAGCACTACTCCCTGGGTGATCACACGCTCTTCGTGGGCCGGGTCGTAGTAACTCAGGCCGAAGCGGGGACTTTCTCCGAGACCTGGCTGCTAGACGACGAGGAGGCCAAGCGCCTTCACCACTTGAGTGGGACATATTATGGTGTTCTTGGAGCGAGAATCAGAGTCTGAGGAGAGAAATGACAAGAATCGATGAACTTGAGAGACAGATCATTGGCGAGGTGTGGACTTCGCCCGAGATTTACGCCAACGTGGAGCAATTGTGCGCTTTCGGCAGTCGCTTCTCGTGGACGGGGAGCGAACGCCGTGCGAGAGACTTTATCCTGGGCAAGTTCAACGACTACGGCCTGAAAAAAGTGCGGCTGGCGACGTTCGATTACCTGGGTTGGGCTAGAGGTGAAGCAAGTCTCGATGTAGTCAAACCACTACAAAATGACCTCACCTCTGCCCTTTCCCTGGTCTACTCGCCCAGTACACCGTCGGGCGGGCTGTGCGCTGAGGTGATCGATGTAGGTCTGGGCACCAAAGCCGAATACGCGGCCAAAAGGGATAAAATCAGGGGCAAGTTTGTCATGGTCAGCACAGACAGTCCTGCTGGCCAACGGTGGGTCCACCGCCGCGAGAAGTATGGGCGTGCTGTGACCAGCGGCGCAGCAGGATTCCTATTCGTTAACCATCTGCCAGGCATGCTGGCTCCCAGCGGCAGCGTGCGCTACGGCGCACTGGGCGAAATCCCGGCAGTGGGGTTAAGTCACGAGGATGGCTTCGTCATCCAGCGGCTCCTTCGAAGCGACGAGTCCGTCGAACTGGAGATGCGCCTGACCAATCACACCGGGCCAGCCCAATTCAGCCACGTCATCGGTGAAGTTCCCGGCCGGCGCCATAATGAGGTCGTCGTTGTTGGCGCGCACTATGACGGCCAAGACATCAGCCAGGGCGCCATAGACAATGCCTCTGGTACAGCGGTGGTGATGGAACTGGCTCGTGTCTTTGGCCCACTGGCCGGTCAACTGGAGCGCACACTGCGCTTTGAGGCTTATGCTGCCGAAGAACTGGGTGTGTTTGGCTCGGCCACCTACGTGAATGCCATGAGCGATGCAGACCTGGCCCCGGTAGATTTTATGCTCAACCTCGATCCTGGCGTGCTGAGCAGCGGGCAGGAACTGGTATTACAAGGGTTAGAAGAGTTGCAGCCCCTGTTTGCCGGCTTCATGCAGGAGATGAGTCACCCCCTCCATCTGAATAACCGCGTGAGCACCGCTTCCGATCATTTTCCTTACTTCATGCGCGGCGTTCCGGCTGCCTCCATACTCACTAGTCGTGTGCCGGGCCTGGGACGCGGTTTTGGCCATACGATGGCCGACACGTTGGACAAAGTAGATGAATTCAAGCTGCGTATGGGTGCGATGGTCGTTGCCCGGCTGCTGTTGCGGCTGGCTAACCACGAGGGAGCAATAGGCCGCAAGCGCACCCCAGACGAAATCAAGCAGATTCTACTGGATCACGAACTGGAGGACCCTCTCAGGGCACAGGGCAAGTGGTCGTTTGAGTAAATGGAACCGCAGCCGTATGATGGGAGGGCCAGCCAGGGATCTAATCTGATTTGTGAGGTGAAAGCATGTTGGTGGTTGAGAATGGCACATTGTACACCCCCACACGGGTGATCCCCGACGGGGCAGTGGTGGTGGAGGGCCAGCGCATCCAGGCAGTAGGGAGACGCAACGAGCTAGCCATCCCCAGGGGAGCGCAACGCCTCAATGCAAGCGGCGGCTCCATCGTGCCGGGTTTTGTGAATATGCACATTCATGGAGTGGGTGGCTACGGCACCTGTGATGGGCAGGTTGCTAGCTTCCAAGCGATGTCCCTGTTGCTGACACGGCACGGTGTTACATCATGGGTACCGACGATTGGGTCCTCTCCGTTAGATGTCAAGGAGGCGGCCTTGGGAGCCATCCGACAGGCGCGGCACACCGAGGTGGTAGGGGCAGAGATTCTAGGTGCCCACTTAGAGGGCCCTTACTTGAATGTCCAGGAGCGGGGTGCTATGCCGCCAGACCTGCTACGCACGCCACGGCTTGAGGAGTACTTCACCTTCTTACAGCAGGCTGACATCATCCGAGTGTTCACAGTGGCACCCGAGTTGCCAGGGGCGTTAGAGCTGATCAGAGAACTCAAGAAGCGAAATGTCTTGGTCTCGGTGGGACACAGTATTGCCATAGACGAAGAATTGAGCCGCGCGGTGGACGCCGGCCTGTCCCATGCCACCCATCTGTTTTGCAACATGGGGACGTTACGGAGGGCAAACCTTCGTCAGGTAGCAGGCTTGGTCGAATCGGTCCTGCTGGACGATCGCGTGACCGCTGAGATCATCACTGACGGCCATATCATCGCGCCCAGTCTAATGAAGCTGGCGCTGAAGGTGAAAGGTCCCGAGAAGCTAGCCATCATCACAGATGGCAGTTCACTGACAGGCCTGCCGCCAGGTTCCTACTCTGTTCGGGCCAGAGATGTCATTCTAGAAGAGGACATCGCCTACGTCGCGGACCGTTCAGCGTACGCGGGGAGTGTGGCGACCATGGACCGCTGTGTGCGCGTTGCTATCGAGAGCATGGACTTGGCTCTGCCGGATGCGTTTCGTATGGCTAGCTTGACGCCGGCCACCATCCTGGGCGTCTCAGATCGCAAGGGCAGCTTGGAAGCGGGCAAGGATGCCGACGTGGTAATCTTGGACGATGATCTGCGCGTGGTGCATACGGTTGTTCGTGGCTGTATCTTTGACGCGACGTCAGAAGCTCGCCTCGAAGAGGGGGGCGAATTTGGCTGGAGAGTGGCCCTGTGAACGTGGTTTTCATCGTGAATGACAGTCTAAGGCAAGATCATCTGGGTTGCTATGGCAATCGGTGGCTCATAGAGGTTTGGAGGTAAAACTAGTGTGCCTTGCGCTTGCGGACCCGGTTCAGCCAAGTAATATCATCGTAGATGTACTAGATATAGCCCTTGCCCGCTTTTCATCATTGAGCCAGATTGTAGTAGAGTTTCCGCTACACTATACCTAGCAGAAACCAGCATTTTTCAGCATGGTTCATAAGATCCTCTAACGGAGTCTGAGGCACCTTGACAATTTGACGTGGGTCTCTGGCCATTTGGCAAAGGCAAGAGAACCGGTCCATGGCGGCCGACCGAACTATTTTTCCAACCAAATGCAGAAGTTGTGCAGCGCCATCTTTGCTGCCACAGAGGCATTTGTATCAAGCATCGGTTGGTCAATTCGCACCAAGCGTCTGAGAGGTCAAGCATTAGCGTGACTGACACATTAACTCAATCGCAACCTACGAACTATACACAAGTAAAAGGAGGCTCGATGAACTGGTTGAACTATCTTCCCATTACTGTTTTAGCATTTGTGCTTGAGATTGTTGATGCCTCGTTTGGAATGGGGTATGGAACCATTTTGACTCCGGCACTGCTTATGCTGGGCCTCGACGCTCTCCGGGTCGTTCCAGCGGTCATCGCTTCACAGCTTGTGGGGGATTTCCTAGCGGTTTTCTTCCACCACCAATTCAAGAACGTTGATATGTCAGTCGGAAGCCAAGACTTTAAGGTAGGCGCGACGCTTGCAGGCTTCAGTTTAGTTGGATCCGTAGCTGCGGTTTTGTTCGCGCTGAGGTTATCAAAGTTTGCGCTCAACTTGTATATTGGCTTGCTAGTTGCTGTCGTAGGGATCGTGGTGTTGGTAACTTATGAGAAAGATCGCGATTTCTCATGGCTTAGATTATTATTCCTTGGTTCCATAGCTTCTTTTAACAAAGGCTTAAGTGGAGGAGGGTATGGCCCTGTGGTCGCAGGAGGTCGAATTTTAACAGGCACGGAAGCGCCGCGCGGCCATTGGAATCACCTCTCTGGCCGAAGGCGTCACGTGCATCGCGGCTGTACTGACGTACGCTTTTTCTGGGAAAGCCATAGACTGGCCACTAGTGCTTGCGTTAGCAATTGGCGTTGCACTGTCAACACCAGTAGCTGCATTTGTTGTAAAGAAGTTGGAAAGCAAGCATCTGAAGTTGATTATCGGCGTACTAACTCTCCTGCTAGGACTATTAACGATTTTCAAAACTTTAAGGATTTTGTAACTCTCAAGCCCTTGGTGTAATAGGCTATCAATCCAGCAAATCAGCGAAGGCCAACCGTGGCCGACCGAGTCGCTCTCAAGCCATTTATGCATGCCCCTTGGTCAAGTATTCAACATGACACCTCAGATCGCCCTCACTCTGATCATTCTAATCGCTGCCATTGCGCTCTTTTTGTCCGAGCGGTGGTCAGCAGACGAGGTGTCTCTGCTGGTCTTGCTGACCCTGGTGCTCACCGGTTTGCTGCCACCGGCAGAAGCCTTTGCCAGCTTTGCTAACCCGATCGTCATCACCATCGGCAGTATCTTTGTCGTCAGCGCCGCACTCTTTCAAACGGGCGTAGCAACGAGACTGGGGCGTGGCATCGTCCGGTTGGCAGGAGACAGCGAGCCGCGCCTCATCGCCACGTTGA